>BNJT01000532.1_pt1 | contig 141647 bp, 181 predicted proteins | sample 8540491 | NCBI WGS metagenome assembly BNJT01 (sample SAMD00202455, study PRJDB9452) | human saliva metagenome | host: Homo sapiens
TTAGAAAAACAATTTTATATGTGCTATCAAACTTTTGGTCAATAGTTTTATAAATTTGTTTCATAAAAAGAACTATGATAAAACATAGTTCCAGTAATTTATATTTTTAAATTTTAGGATTTTTCTTAACAGTCTTCATATTCATCATTTGGAATTTTGCCTCTTGAACTTCAAGTATATTAAACGGACTTCTCCTCACATACTACTACATAATTAAGACCTCGTCTTAGGCTCTTGATATGAAATAAAGTGAAACCTTTCCGTTTTGTAAAGACACAGAATATCTTCCTATTCTTCTTCTCTTTAGGCGGATTTATAGCAAGCACTTTACCATCAAAATATAATCGTTTATATGAAATATGTAATCTACCTAGAAAAACAACTAGTGCAACAGATATAATTACATGAAAGGAATCTCAAAACCATATATATACATAAAAACACCATAAAAGCACTTAAAAGTACATAAAGCACCATAATTCCTATTCTAATATGAGGCTTGTAGCATCGTTCACCGTATACCTCACAGTATGTATATATATATAAAAGTTATATGTAATTGGTGTACCCAGAGGGACTCGAACCCCCGATCTTATGGTCCGCCAGCCATACGTCGCTATCCAGCTGAGCCGAGTGGGTACAATATATATTAATCATTAATAGTATTATACTACATAAATTGAGTTTTGCAAGTTTAACAGTATTGTCACATTTATTTTTATATTACATAATTCCAATTAGATAGTATTAACTAAAACAATATAATTATATAATAGTATTTGAATAGATATGGAGACGACGATCGATTTGAACTGATGATCAGGGAGTTGCGGTCCCACGCCTTTTACCGCTCTTGGCTGCGTCGTCTCAATGGGGTGGATACTGGGATTCGAACCCACTGGCCTCTAGAGCCACAATCTGGCGCTCTAACCAGCGACTGAGCTCTACCCACCACAAAATATTAAATAACATGGTATACACTTAATACACTATAAATACAAAAATAGTACCACAGAAAAATATAAAATCATATCTAACTGCAATACTAGTAAATGTATATCATATAAATGGTGGGCCTTCGTGGGACCTCGAACGGACCTGCCGGTTAGCGAGGCCGGACGCTCTCAACCAATCTGAGCTGAAGGTGTCCAAAATGGTGCCCAGGCGGAATCGAACCATCGACACGAGGATTTTCGTAGTCCTCTGCTCTACCGACGCCTGAGCTTATCTGGGCAAAATATATGGCGGAGGGGTGGGATTCCGAACCCACGGCCTTTCAGTCACTGATTTTTCAAGACGGCTCGTAAACCGCTCAGTTTGACACACACATATTCTAAAAATGATTGTAGTAACATATGAGTGACCCACGGGATCTGAACCCGGGACACCTTGATTAAAAGTCAAGTGCTCTGCCGACTGGGCTGGTGAGTCATGATTATGTTGTGGTGACCCATCTGGGGTTCGGAACCCAGGACACCTTGATTAAGAGTCAAGTGCTCTACGCTGAGCTCACGAGCCACACCACTACTATAAATCTGCCCATGGCTGGGGATACTGGACTCGGAACCAGTGGGTGCTGGGAGATCAAAGTCTCAGTGCCTTGCCGACTTGGCATAATCCCTAATTTATCATGGTGGGCAGCGTGCAGACGGATCTGAACTCGCGACCCTCGCGCTCGGCGAGACGATGCTCTACCATCGAGCCACTTCCGCATAACTTGAGTGTATATACACCCTAAATGGTGCGGATAGAGAGTCGAACCCCACTGTCTCCCGCTGAGATCCTAAGTCTAGTGCGTCTGCCAATTCCGCCATCTCCGCATATCAATTTTAAGACTTAAATATTTTATAATATGTTGTCAACACTGCTATGGAGCTGGCGATAGGAATCGAACCCACAACCTGCTGATTACAAGTCAGCTGCTCTGCCAATTGAGCCAATGCCAGCATATAAATTATGCTTGATGCGCGATCCGGATGGGGATCGAACCCACGACCTCCAGCGTGACAGGCTTACGCTCTAACCATCTGAACTACTCGGACTGCATATTAAATTTGCGTGGACCCAACAGGGCTCGAACCCAGTGACTGCTTGTAAGCAAGGCAGATGCTCTCCCAGCTGAGCTATGGATCCACACCTGGCTCCAAAGGTGGGACTCGAACCCACATCCTGCCTGGTTAACAGCCGGGTGCTCCGCCGTTGAGCTACTTTTGGAATATAATTGGCTACGACCTTACTCTCCCAAGACCCCTTCGGTCTAAGTACCATCAGCGATGAAGGAGTTTAACTTCTGTGTTCGGTATGGGTGCTAGGTGTATCCTCTTCTCTATCATAAACCATGTTGTTTCTTTGAGTTATATACTTCGTATTACTGCGTTAAACTTCGCTTTCAAGTGTCCGCCTCACCATAGCTAGCATGCTCCTTCAACTTTCATTCGTTTGCCTGGTACTACTCTGTATCTAAATCCGTATATGGATTGCAATTACACGCTTCAAAACTGCATATCATCTCTTTCAAACACATAAAGCTGTATTACTTCGTTAGTAAACTTCATCTTCGCTCGTCAGTCACATACCTTAGTATGCCTTTTCTCCTCACTCGTTTGCCTTGTACTACTCGCTTGTCTTCGAAAACTTTTTGTTGAGGTTAGAGTCGTCGACCTATTAGTATCAGTTAGCTTAATACATTACTGCACTTACACTCGCCACCCATCAACCACCTGTTGTTCTTGATGGGGTCTTACTAGTCTGCTATGGACATCTTATCTTATGGTTGGCTTTCGTAGCTTAGATGCCTTCAGCACTTATCCTTTCCGCACATAGCCACCCAGCTGTGCCTTTGGCAAGACAACTGTGGCGCACCAGTGGCGCGTCCATCGGTCCTCCTCGTACTAAGGATAGCTCCACTCAAACATCCAACGCCTGCGACGGATAGGGACCGAACTCGTCTCCACGACGTTCTGAACCCAGCTCGCGGGTACCACTTTAATGGGCGAACAGCCCATGCTTGGGACCTACTCCAGCCCCAGGATGTGATGTGAGCCGACATCGAGGTGCCAAACCTCCCCGTCGATGTGAACTCTTCAGAGACTTTCAGCCGCCTGTTATCCCCAGGGTAGCTTTTATCCGTTGAGCGATGGCAATTCCACTTTCTACCACCCAGGATCACTACAGCCCGTTTCATCTTTGCTCAGTTGTCGAGCCAGCTCGCAATCACGCTCCCTTTGCCTTTGCACTCTTCGTACGATTTCGGACCGTACTGAGGGGAACGCTGGACGCTCTCCGGTTACTTCTTTAGGAGGCGACCGCCCCAGTCAAACTGTCTGCCAAGCACCGTCCCATACCTTGCTTCAAAGACTCGGTTAGAGCTCACATAATCAAAGGGTGGTATCCCAGAGGCGGCTCCTCTAAATCTGACGACCCTGGTCTCTTGGCCTCCCACCTGATGCGATACGGTAATTACACAAATTCAATACTAAGCTACAGTAGCTCCATGAGGGTCTTTCCGTCCCGTCGCAGGTTTCCGGCGGCATCTTCACCGGTGTACACTTTCACCGAGTCTGTTGTTGAGACGGTGCCCAAATCGTTACGCCTTTCGTGCGGGTCGGAACTTACCGACTAGGAATTTCGCGCTACCTTTTAGACTCGTTATAGTTACGTGCGCCGTTTACTGGGGGCTTAAATTCAATGCTTCGTTGCCTCGGACATCTCCTCTTAACCTTCCAGCACCGGGCGAGGCGTCAGCACCTATACTTCACCTTGCGGTTTCGCAGATACTCATGTGATGTAAACAGTCGCTTGGGCCTTTTTCTTGAAGCCTACTCTCGTAGGCACCCCTTATCCCAAGTGCGTCATTTTGCCGGGATTCCTTAACAACAGTTCTCTCGCTCGCTGGCGCTTAGGTTTCTCACCTCTCCCACCTGTGTCGGTTTACGGTACGGGCTACCTCTTATCTGGACCGACTTCTTCCTGTCGGTGTAAACCAGATGCTTCGATGCTATTTTCTCTCACTTCACAGCTCATATCTTCAGTATTACGGATTTGCCTATGTTACACTAACACTACTTGCTTGACACGCCTTTCCATTCGCGTGCTCATCCTATCCTCCTGCGTCATTCCTTCTCCTCTTTGTCGATAAGCGTGGGTACAGGAATCTTTACCTGGTTGTCCATCAGATACGCATTTCTGCCTTCCCAGGTCCTGACTTACTCTGAGCGGACGAATCAACTTCCTCAGAAATCCTTGGGTTTTCGGCCGGAAGGATTCTCACCTTCCTCTCGCCACTCATGCTGCACTTTCTCGTATTTCGTCGGCTCGCTTTTCAGCTCCTTCTTCCTATTATAACGTGCTCTTCTCACTCTTCACCACGTGAGTCCAAAAGCTTCGGTAGTATGTTTGAGCCCCGGTACTCGGCGCAAAACCACTCGACCAGTCGCAGCTGTACGCACTCTTTTAATGTATGGCTGCTTCTAAGCCAACATCCTGGTTGTCTGTGCACTTCACATCCTTTTCCACTTACTGTCATTTGGGGACCTTAGCTGGTCTGGGCTCTGCTTTCCTCGACCACGGATCTTATCACTCGTAGTCTGACCGTCTTTATATATGTGCTAGTATTCAGTTTGATAGAAGCTTTCGGTAACCTGCTACGGGCCCCTAGAACATTCAGTGCTCTGCCAACATACTTGAAACTCACACGACTAGCTGAAAGCTATTTCTTCTTGAAGAGACACAGCTATCTCCTTAAGCTCGATTGAATTTCACCTCTACCCACTGAGAGTCATCTCGAGGCTTTTCAACGTTCGTGGGTTCGGTCCCTCCATTTCATAAGTTGCACTGAAACTTCAACCCGTCTCATCGGGTGGGTCGCCTGCTCGGGCCTATGCTGCATAACTTCCGCTCGCCTCTTTAGACTCGCTTTCGCTTTGGCTTTGAAAGCTTAATTTCTTAACCTTGCTTTTCGCAGCATAGCTCGGTTGGCCCGTTCTACCACAAAAGCACGATGTCACTCCCAAGAGCTCCATCAGCTTGTAAGCATATGGTTTCGGAGTTCTTTTCCTCCCTCCCGGGGTTCTTTTCACCCTTTCCCTCACGGTACTATTCTCTATCGGTTGATTAGTAGTATTTAGGTCTTTTGGGGTGGTCCTTTCTTCTCGCAGGGTTCCTCGTGTCCTACCGATACTCTGGGTAAGACTATGTGTCTTCTCGTTTTAAATACCGGGCTTTTTACCGTCTATGGCTTTGCTTTCCCAAACAGTTCTTCTACCGATACCCTCAATCATTTGTCGTCTTCCTTACCCCAGTAAAGTTTCCTTTCCTGGTTTGGCCTCCTCCCATTTCTGCCTCGCCGCTACTTTGGGAATCGATGTTTCTTTCTTTTCCTCCCGGGTGCGATGTTTCAGTTCTCGGCTCCTTCCTATTACCTATGTTTTCAGTAATGGATAGCTAGTGTCTCTGCCTAACTGGGTTTCCTCATTCGGATATCTATGGCTATTTCGGATGTTTGCTCCTCACCATAAGCTTTTCAGCTTGCCACGTCCTTTCTTCGGTCTCTAATCACCAAGGCATCCACCTTTATGCTCTTTCTTCCTTAACCTATTGTCTTCTTTTAATTATATCTTTCCTTCCACTTAGGTAAAATCCCTAATATGTTTTACATATTATTGTAGTCAATTCTTGTTTTCTCTTTCGAGATGGTCTTTTATTTTTAGCTTGACCTTTACGCTTTTGTTTTCTTGGTGTAAAGTGTGTATAAACCTTTGGACATTCCTTCAAAACTACTATTAGTCTTTTCTCTGTCTGCGTTTTATACTTCTTTTGATGATATGCAGTTTTCATTGTGCAATTTCTTGCTATTCTTTTGGTGGAGACAAGGAGATCTCGAACTCCTGACCCTGCTTGCAAAGCAGTGTGCTCCAGCTGAGCTATGCATCTTGCAACAACAACAAAAATCGGATGAAGTAGCTTTTACTCCTTAGAAAGGAGTGTCCAGCCGCACCCTTCCGATACGGCTACCTTTGTGCGACTTTCACCCCAGTCACTAGCTCACCTTAGGCAGTTTCCTGCGTGCGTTGGCTAACTCGACTGGGTGCCCTCAGCTTTCCCATCGTGTGACGGGCGGTGTGCAAGACCCGGGAACGCACTCACCGCGACATTCTGATTCGCGATTACTTTCAGTAACTCAGCGGCTTCATAGCGGTTTCAGCCCACAATCCGAACGAGACCGTCATCAGATTTGCTCCACTTTACGATTCTCGCTTCTCTGCTTGTGGCCATTGTAGCACGTGTGTAGCCCTAAGCATAAGCATGATGATTTGACGTCATCCCCACCCTTCCTTTAGGTTATCTAACTGTCTTAATAGAGTGCCTACCTACGTACTGGCTACTACTCCAATAGAGGTTGCGCTCGTTGGGATCTCTTAACCCAACATCCTCACGACACGGGCTGCGACAAACTATGCTGCCACCTGTGTGGGATGTCGCAAGCTTCATGGCCTGACTTTACATCGCTTTTCATCCCCATCGTCAAGCTTAGGTAAGGTTCTTCGCGCTGCTTCGAATTAAAACCACATGCTCCGCTATCAGTGCGGGTCCCCGTCAATCTCCTTTGAGTTTTATTCTTGCGAACGCGGCTTTTCCCGAGGCGGAACCACTCGTAGCGTTTGCGCCGGCGCCTGAGATCCCTCCCAACACCCAGTGTTCATCGTTTACGGCGTGGACTACCAGGGGTATCTAATCCTGTTTGCTACCCACGCTCGTGCCTCAGCGTCAGTTATGGTCCGAGAAAGTCGCGCCACCGGTATTCCTCAATATCTACGCATCACCGCCACACTGGGAATTCCACTTTCCTCCTATACTCAAAGCTCAATAGTTTCCAAGACCGAGACAGCAGTTGAGCTGCTGCCTTTAAATCTTGACTCTACTAAGCCGCCTACGCGTCCTTTACGCCCAGTACTCCGGTTAACGCTTGCTACGTATTACCGCGGCTGCTGGCACGTAATGGTTAGCCGGGGGCTTTCTTGTATGATACAGTCATTTTATTCTTCTCATACGACAGAGTTTTCTTTTACGACTCGGGAAAGCCTTCTTCACTCACGCAGCGTTGCTGCATCAGGGTCCCCCACTGTGCAATATCCCCACTGCTGCCCTCCGTGGAGTTTGGGCCGTGTCTCAGTCCCAATGTGGCCGTTACCCTCTCTCAGTGCCGGCTACGATCGTCGCCTTGGTAAGCTCTTACCTTACCAGCTAGCTAATCCAGACGCGCAAAGCTCGTCTCTAAAACCGCCTCAGCTTTTTGGCATGATGATAATATCCCTACCGTCAAAGATTATCTCGTGTAGCTAAAATTTCTCTTGTTGTATCCGTGTGTTTTGGGTTGATTACTTACGCGTTACCTTCCTCACCCGTCCGCCACTAAGTTGTCACATTCCATCCGGAAAACTTCCTACATAAACTCCCGTTCGACTTGCGATGTTGGGCACGCTGCCAGCGTTCATCCTGGAGCCAGGATCAAACTCTCAATTAAAATTCTGACTCTCCTCAGCTGCTGACTTGTGTGTTATCTTTTCTTTACCTTGCTTTTGGTACATTTATCTCTCTATTCAAATATAAATTTCCTTGTTTACTATCCGATTTTCATTGTTCATCTGCTTAAAAGACCAGCTCACTTATTATATTTCTTTTCTCTTCCTTTGTCAAGTAGTAAATTATAAATTAATTTTTCTCGTCTTGACAGCTGAGCTATTATATTTTATCTGTCAAGCTGTGAAATGTTTTGTATAATTCCTTTTATAATATGTGAAAACTATTTCGTAACTATGTGTAACTGTTGTTTTTAACCTTTTTCCTTGCAACAGCTTGACTATTATATTTTATTTTTCTTTTTGTCAATTATGTGTCTAATCTTTCACTAATATAATTTACTCTAAATTACTTTTATACTACTTATGAACATATTAAATAAATTCTCGTAAGTAGTATATGTTGGTAAAATTCATTTATTTCCATATCAGTAAATATAAAAATTAAATTCTAATTAATTATATTTTAGCCTAACAAAATAGCCCTGGTAGTTTAAAATTTCTCTCTCTCATTTTGCAAATGTTACATTTAGTAACAGTTTATTTACTATAAGGTTATGACTCTATTTTGTTATTTTGCAGTTTATAGTTCGTGTTAACTTATTATCTTCTTCCAATTTCTTTTTCTACTTCTAACTTTTGATCTTTTCTTCTTAGTTGAATATATATTACATAGTATTTCACATATCTTATCTTTATACTTATTTTATTGGTTTAAAGGCTCTGCGCCCTATGCACTTTTTCCTCGTATGTACCTTGCTTTACTAGTTTATTATCATCTACCCACTTATCTATATCATAGTCATATTAAGTCCCATATACGGGTACCTGTATATATAATTTGGTACCTTGTCTGGTTCTTTCTACATTTTCATAGACCGGTTCTAGGCGAGATCTCGCTTTTAAATTTACCGTTTCCTGGAATTGGTTGTCGTATAATATGTTTCGTTGTGTGAAAACACTCTTTCCATAGCAGCCATACTATTCAGTCCTACTATCCGCTGCTAGTACATTATCATAATGATGAGATCTTTTTCATATGATTTTACAAAGCTTTGCTTTCATGAGCAATGTAAAATCACCTTCTCTAACTGTTTTATATACCATTGTTTCTGTGCTACCCATATCTTATCTGTTACAGTTATCTTCTTAGGCATTAATCTATTTAATGCAAAAGCCAAATAAAATTAAAAAGTATTATGAATAGTAGAAGAGTAAATTCATACGTCTACTTGCGTCTATAATTATCGCTACCACTTATCATTTCTAGTAGACTGTTGATTCATATTCTTATATTGGTTTTCTTAACTTTTGTTCTCAAAATAAGTTGTATTACTTTATCTCTCTTGGAACCACAAGATATACATACATCAGTATCATCACTATTCAAAGTGTCACTTGAGTATTTACGTCCAATCCGGATTTTCGTTTTTACTTTTTGCTTCTATATTATCTTCTTTTAGTAGATAAGAATTCACATCATCATCCTACTTTTTCCACAAGACGGACAAGTATACTCCTCTCCACTAATGCTTTGTAGCCACATTGTGTACAATCCCATCTACCAACTAAAATTTTATCATTCATTTTTTATCCTCTAATTAATTATCTATTCAAAATGCGTGATACGCTTTCATAGTCATATGCATCTGCTTTTGACGCAATTCTATCGGTGCATCACATAGAATGCGTTGATGTTCCACAATCTACTACTTCTGCTCCTAAATTTGCAAGTATATATGCTATGGTACCACCACCACCTTGATCCAGTTTTTCCAAGTTCGCCTGTTTGCCATATTATGCCATTTTTATCAAATATTTGTCTAATTTCTGACTAAAAACTCTGCATTGCGTCATTACATCCACCTTTTCCTCTTGAACCTGTATATTTGGAAATAGTAACGCCACCTACTACTGCAGAAATTCATTTTTCCATCACCTCTGGGAACGTTGGATCAAACGCTGCATTTACATCTGCTGATAATACCTGAGAATTTTCTATTGCACGCCTTATTTTAAGGTCGTTGTAATCTTCTTGTAAATTTATAAGATTTGCAACCATATTTTCAAAAATCTTGATTCCATACCAGTATTTCCCATAGAACCCACTTCTTCTTTATCAGTAAGTAGACATACAGAGCTACTGATTGTATATTAAATATAGCTTCCAATCCTGCATAGAACAAACTCTATCATCATGACTCGTGACCTGCTATAAAACGAGCTATCAAAACTACCATAGTGTTGATTTTCCAGCTGGTACTATCTCTAACTCTGCAGTTGCAAAATCTTGCTCTTGTATATTGTATTTTTCTTCAAGTATTTTTAATATGTTTTCTTTTATTTTATCCTTCTTTATCGTCTGTATTAATTGGTATTTGTCCTGCTACTACATTTAATTGTTCAGCTTCTATCACTTTAGACGCTTTCCATTTGATCTGCTGATAAATGTATAAGTAAAATCATTTTATGTATAGTACAGGCTCATTTTCATCTTGCCAAAGAAATATCTACACATTTACCATCTTTAGTAAATACTACACCATATAAAAAGCAAGTGGTATAGTAGTCCACTGATACTTTTTAACTCCACCATAATAATGTGTTTTAAATAATGCCACATTTGCATCCTCATATAATGGATTAGCTTTTATATCTAATCTTGGAGAATCTATGTGCGCTCCTACTATATTCATACCTTCTACTATAGGCTTTTTCTCAACTACAAAAGTACCCAGCTGACACCTTTATGATTATACATTATCTTATCATACTGATTTTATTTTTCACTTTTTAATACTTCTTGTAATCTACAAATCCATTTTTCTCAGCTTGTCTTACTACTTCTTTTTATCTGCTAAACGCTCTGTCTTAGCATTATCCAGACATATACCTTTTTAGCACAATCCATTATAAGATTATGTTCCACTTCTTCCATACATTTTTAGCTTTAAATTCTCTACTCATTTTCATCTCCTATAAAGATATATTATGTATTGTATTTTATCACAAAGAGCCATTGCGTAATGACAAACATTATCCACACAGCCCAGATTCTAATATAAAAATCTATTTATAACTGTTGTTTTAATATTCAAATAAATATTACTAATATTACACCTTGAATGTTCCCATATATAGTGTGTATGTCATGGTGTAGTTTTTAAGAAACTATTATACACTATGATAATGATATTATATCAGTTTTTGACACATTTATCAATTATTTACCCAATTTAGCTTTTTAACTGTTTCTAACTCTTCCATATCTCTTTGCGTATGTTTTTATTTTCATATTTGTCTTTTAGTTCTTCTATTTCATCTTCACCTTTATCAAGATTTGCTATAGCATTTTGCCGCATCTAATCTGTGCTTCATTTTTCCAAATTATCAAATTCACTAATAACGCTATTTGAATGCCATACTTGTTATATCATTTTATTTTTCTCCTGAACTTTAGCTATAGACATTTGTTTGACTTTTTGATAACAGATGCATCGCTTGCCATTGATTTTATCTTTTCTTCTAGTTGATTGTATATATTTTCTATAGCTTTTGAATTCTAGATGTTTCATATAACTTTTCACATTTTCCAACTCTTGTAAAAATTCATTTTTTCTTTTCTAATAAATTTTAGAGCATCTTCTATCATTACCTTTTTCTACAGCCATTTTGTGCTAAATTTTCATATTCAGCCATCTGCTCTTTTTATACTATCAACTTTTCTTTGAACCGCATCTCTTCAGCAGCTTTTGTATTACCTAGTTCTTGTTGTACTTTTATCTCTCTCTTTGCATCATCCAGTTTTAAATCAACAAGGTAAGATGGATTTTCTCAAAATCATTAATGCGTTTACATTGCTTCTAAATATATCTGTTAATTTTTGCCATTTCATTTCTCCTTTTCAAATTAAAAATTTTCTACAACTTTAAAATTTTTCACACAAGAGATGTATTTGACACAGCTCTTGCGAATTCACTCATTTACTCCATAGTCAATATTGCACTACTGCAGAGCATATTACATCTACATTTTGCCTACCTAGTGCTACCTCCATATTTTGAACATTTTTCCTCTATGGGATTTTTGACTTATATCATATTTAATAACTGAATGAGTTCTTCAATTGTTTTATGATACAAGTATACTCAGCATAAACCCTCCAAAAATTAAATTAGTTTCGCTCCACAATTTGAACAGAATTTCGCTCCAGTTGTAAGTGGTGTGCTACAGTTTTGAACAAATTTCGCTCACTGTATTTTGAATGTTAGATACATTTTTGTTGCTGACTATTTTGCATATTATTTACCATATTTTTGACCCATTTGCATCCCCATCATCATTTGAGCCATTTGTGAGCCCACATTTGCTCCATTTTCCTTATCAAAAAGAATCTGCCATAGCTATCTTAGTATACTTATCTACATCTCCTACCATAGAGCGTGCTGCTACTTTGTCTATCATAGCTTGTACTTCTTGCGGATAGTTAAAATTAGCTACAGTAAATTGAGTTATAGCTATACCTATCTTTCGAAAATCATAGTCTAACTCTTTTTGCAATTTACTAGATATTTCAAATACAGCTGATTGTAATTGCAATATATCTACTCCAGATGATGATATAACATTTAATAATAATTGATTTATATTAGAAAGTAATCTATCTCTAATATTATCTATTGTATATATATTATTAACTCCTGCTATACGGTCGATAAACTCCCTACAGTATCTACTATTTTTACAAGAAAATGTTCCAAAAACATTTTACAGGTATGCCACCTGGAGTCTGCTCATTGCCACGAAGTAGTATAGAGTTTGAGTTCCCCATTTACAAGTAATCTCTGTAGTATTACAAAAATATTATTTCTGCTATAAAAAGGCGTATTAAAACCAAATTTAAAACTTTTTCAAAGTAGTCAAAAAGGTATTATCTTTGTCTGTAAATCGTAATCACCCTCATCGAGATTCCTTCTATCTTTACCATTATGCATAAATGCAGCACTTTGACCACTACGTATTATTATATTACTGTTATTTTTATCTCTCTATTAGGATATCTATACAACAATACCTCATCCTGTGGATTATCCCATCTTATAGAGCTTTTGAAACTGATTCTTTGCAAAATCAAATACTCCATTAACTCTTCCTTTCTTCCAAACTACAATAAATAAAAATAGCTAATTTTTATATTTAATAATACTAACTTATTTCACTTAGTTTTTACCTATATTTTTCCAAAAATATATTACGTTTTTGTAACATGTAATATTACGTAATATAATAATTAAAACTATTTTAATAATTATGTTAATTAATCAAATATTTGTGTAATAAAATATATCTTCAACTCTAAAATATTATATAAAAACAAATCATTTTACTATGCTAAAGATGTTATAAAGACTTTGTCAAAAAGCTATTGCCTCTAAAAACGACAATAGCTTTTTGATATATTATTTATTTATATTTATAAAATGTGTCCAAACCTTTAAATTGAGCCATTTCTCCCAATTGTTCTTCTATTCTTAGAAGTTGATTATATTTTGCTACCTATCTGTAATGAGATAGCGAACCTGTTTTTATTTGCCCAGCATTTGTAGCTACTGCTATATCAGCTATTGTAGAATCTTCAGTCTCTCGAGATCTATGTGATGACCACAGCTGTATATCCTGCTTGTTTTGCCATTTCTATAGCATCTAATGTTTCTGTAAGTGTACCTATTTGATTTACTTTTTATTAATATAGAATTTGATACACCTTTTTCTATACCTGTAGATAGTCTTTCAGTATTGGTAACAAATAGGTCATCTCCTACTAACTGCACTTTTATTACCTATTCTTTTCAGTAAGAAGTTTTCCATCCATCCCAGTCATTTTCATCCATACCATCTTCTATAGATATTATAGGATATTTTTTCTACTAAAGATTCAAGATAATCTACTTGTTCAGCTGAAGTACGTTTTTGCTCCACCTTCACCCTCAAATTTAGCATAGTTATATATACCATCTTCATAAAATTCTGATGATGCGCAATCAAATCCTAAGAATACATCTTTTTCCCTGGCTCAAGTCCAGCAGCTTTTATAGCTTCTAATATTGTTTCTACTGCATCTTCTGTTCCTTTAAATGTTGGTGCAAATCCACCTTCATCACCTACTGCTGTAGATAACTTTCTTCCTTTTTAATATTTTTGCAAGATTATGGAATACCTCTGCTCCCCCAACGAAGTGCTTCACTAAAAGACTCTGCTCCTGCTGGTAATATCATAAACTCTTGGAATGCTATAGGAGCATCTGAGTGTGAACCGCCGTTTACTATATTCATCATGAGGCACAGAGCAATACTTTTTGAATTTACCCCACCTAGATACTGATATAAAGGTAAACCTAATTCTTCAGCTGCTGCCTTAGCTACTGCAAGAGATACACCTAATATGGCATTTGTAAACCTAATTTTTGCTTTATTCCGCAGTACCATCTAGTTCTATCATCACTTTTATCTATTCCTATTTGGTCAAATACATTCATACCAGTTACTTCAGGTGCTATTATTTTCATTTACATTTTCTACTGCTTTTTAATACACCTTTTTCCCATATATACATCTTTATCGCCATCTCTCAATTCTACAGCTTCATACATGCCTGTAGATGCTCCTGATGGTACAGATGCTCACCCATAGCTCCTGATTCTAAGTAAACTTCTACCTCTATTGTTGGATTACCTCTTGAATCTAAAATCGTCTTGCCCATACATCTTCTATATAGCACTATTACTATCTCCTTTTTATAATTTATATATTAAAAATTTACAAGTTTTTATGAAATCACTAGCTTTTTAGTGACGCTCCACCTACTAATGCTCCATCTATATCAGATTTTCCCATTATTTCTTCAACATTTTCCAGGTTTTACACTACCGCCATATTGTATTCTAATATTTTCCAGATACTTGCTCATTGTAAAATTTCTTTTATCACACTTTCATATATGAAATAACTTCATTAGCTTGATCTGATGTGGCTGTCTTTCCAGTACCTATAGCCCTAAAGGCTCATAAGCTATTACTAACTTTGATACTAAATCAGCTGATAAGTCCCTTTATATCTGCTAACTCAGGATTTGACAACGTCACTTGTCTTGTCTTGTTCTCTTTTCTTCTAATGTTTCTCCCACACAAAGTATAGGTACTATATCATATTTAAATGCTTGATGTAGTTTTTATTTATAGTCTCACTCAGTTTCAGCAAAAATATTGTCTTCTTTCACTATGACCTATGACACAATAATCTACCCCTATTTCTTTTTAGCATTGGCGCAGATACTTCACCAGTAAAAGCTCCACTATCTTTAAAATGCATATTTTGAGCAGCTATTTTTATGTTTGTAGATTTTACAGCTTCTTTCAAATCCTTTAAGAAAGTAAATGGTGCAGCTATAACAGGTTCTACATCACCTTTTGATACATCATTTTTACATCTTCGACAAACTTCATAGCTTCTTTTATACTAAGGTTCATCTTCCAGTTTCCTGCTATTATTGGTTTTCTCATCTTATTCTCCAATTTTTTGCTTTTATATTTTTATATTTAATTTCATACTAGTCATTCCTATTTTTAAATAACAAATTATTAATTAAAATGTTTTTGTAAATTTACAACTTATACTGAGTATTACATATAATATACCTTCATATAAAAATAATAATATTTAATTCAAATTAAATATCTTGTAACACATCTATACCAGGAAAGTACTTTTCCTCTAAAAATTCTGGTGACTCCTCCACCTGTTGATATAGTGTCATCTTGTCTGCAAATCCTAATTGTTCAACGGCAGCTGCAGAATCTCCACCACCTATTATAGATACAGCATCGAGTTTCTAGACAGCGCTTGTGCAAGAGCCTTTGTTCCTACTAGCAAAATTTAGGCATTTCAAATACTCCCATAGGTCCATTCCATATGACTGTCTTAAATTTGCTATAACATCACAATATAGTTTTACGGTTTTTCTCCTATATCAAGTCCCATAAAACCATCTTCTATATTTTCATCAACAGTGTTAGTGGGTCTGCATTTGCATCAAATTCTTTTGCTACATTATGATCTACAGGTAATAACAGTTTTACACCTGCTTTATCAGCCTTTTCTATTAAAGTTTTTGCAAGTTCTAGCTTTATCTTCTTCTACTCTTGATGTTCCTATAGCTTTTCCTTGTGATTTTAAGAACGTATATGCCATAGCTCCACCTATAACAAGTGTATCCACTTTTGTTATAAGATTTTCTATAACAGATATTTTATCTGATACTTTTGAGCCACCCTAATATAGCTACAAAGGTCTTTCAGGATTTTCTAGCGCCTTACCCATATAGATACTTCTTTTCTATCAAAATCCCATAACAGCAGGTATATAATCAGCTATACCAGCTGTAGAAGAGTGCGCTCTATGGGCAGTACCAAACGCATCATTTACAAATATATCCGCAAGAAGATAATTCTTTTGCAAATGTAGGATCATTTTTGTTTCTCCTGCCACAAATCGTACATTTTTCCAAGCATTACTACATCTTTTTCTTTCATATCAGATACAAGTCTTTTTCGCATTTTCTCCTACTACATTTTCATCTTCAGCTAATTTTACATCTTGTTTTTAATACTCTGATAGTCTTGTAGCTACAGGTTTTAGAGAATATTTTGCATCGTAACATTTTGTCTGGGGTTCACTGCAAGATGCGACATAAGTATTACCTTTGCATTGTTATCAAGTAGATACTTAATAGTAGGTAATGCACTTACTATTCTATATCATCAGTAATTTTACCATCTTTCATAGGAACGTTAAAATCGCACCTAACTATTACCTTTTCCTTTTTACATCTATATCTTTTACAGTGCCATATAATTCACCATTTTCAATTAATTCGCTACATATTAGTACACTCAAAATATAGAATTTACAGTCAAATAATTATTTAATTTATCATAAATAGTATTTAACTATATTTTTCATAGACTCGAGTTTATAATATAGCATTAAAAATTATCTTTTTAAAAAGCACTTAAATACAGTTTTTGTATTAAATTGTATCTAAGTGCTAAATATATTGCTAATATCTATAATTTGCAAAAATTTCACAAGAAATAAAGCTAATAATAGATATAACCTTCATATTATTTTTCCTAATAATTGAAGAGTTCTTACTAATTAGCTAGTATAAGACATTTCATTATCGATACCAAGAACAGTTTTAACTAGTTGTTTATCTCCAACTGTAACTATTTTTGCTTTTGTGTAGCGTCAAATAATGAACCGAGATGTCACAACCTATAACGTCTGATGATACTATTTCATCTTCTGTATATCCAAAAGATTCATTAGCAGCAGCTTTCATTGCAGAGTTTATTTTCATCTACTGTTACTTGTTTTTCAAGTACAGATACAAGTTCAGTAACAGAACCAGTAGGCACAGCCACTCTTTGAGCAGCTCCATCTAATTTTTCCCTTTAGGTTCTGGAATAACAAGACCTATAGCTTTTGCAGCACCTGTTGAGTTTGGAACTATGTTTGTAGCAGCTGCTCTTGCTCTTCTTAAGTCTCCTTTTCTAGTGTGGTCCATCTAAAGTATTTTGATCTGATGTATGCATCTATGTAGTAGTCATAAGACCTTGAACTATGCCAAACTTATCATTTAATACTTTAGCCATTGGTGCAAGGCAGTTTGTAGTACAAGCTCCTGATACTATTTGTTCGCTGCCATCAAGTGTATCGCAGTTTACATTATATACTATTGCTTTTTACATCTCCTGTAGCTGGAGCTGATATAAGCACTTTTTGCTCCTGCTTCTATAAAACTTTTGCTTTTTGAGCATCTGTAAAAATCCTGTACACTCAAGCACCAACATCTATACCAAGCTCTCCCATGGTAATTCAGCTGGATTAGCTTTTGCATAAGTTTTTATTTCTTTACCGTTTACTACAATTTATCATCTGTATATTCTACTGTTCCATTAAATCTTCCTTGTGTAGAGTCGTATTTTTAGTAAGTGAGCAAGCATTTTATTATCTGTAAGGTCATTGATTATCCACTACCTCTATACCTTGTAATTCTTGTATTCTTCTAAATGCCAATCTACCTATTCTTCCAAAACCATTAATTGCTACTTTCATTAATTAATCACTCCATTTGTTTTAAGATTACTCTAAATTAATGTTTTATATATACCCTGCTTTTCGCAGTAAAATAACAAAAACAATTATCACTATAAAACCATCTAACTATAAGTACGAGATCTGTCTGTATTATTAAGTACCTTATGTGATATACTTCAAGGAAAGTCCTAGATAAAACTCCTAGCCCCCTACTACCCATTACTATAAGGTCTACATCATTCTTTTTTCTGCCTGCTCTATGCTATCTCTCTGTAATATCTCCAACTTTATAAATAGTATTAACCTTTATATATTACTTTCAAAATCTCTCTGTATGCTAGTTAACATTTGTTCCGCTACAGATATCTTTTGACTTATTACATCTATCTTATAATCAACATTTTACAGCCATTACATCGAGATACTCATCTGTCAATATCAGCTCACTATTAAATTTTTCAGCCAGCCTTTTGCTTTTTCTAAGGCTTAAAAAGAAAATTTTGAGCCATCAACAGGAACCAGTATTTTTCCATAAAACTCACCTCACATAATTTTTATTTTACCTATATAATCTACCCATTTTATATGAATTTTAAAATTGTTTTTATATGTGTTAAAAATCGCCAATATATACTTATATTATTTCATAAAATTCCTCTGCTATATTTATTATTACTTGTACTGTTTTTTCCATAGAATTAACAGGTATATATTCATATCTTCCGTGATAATTATGCCCACCTGTAAATATATTGTGGGTTGGTAGTCCCTCAAATGATAGTCTTGCTCCATCTGTCCCACCTCTTATAGGTATAACAAGTGGATTTACATCTAGTTTTTGCATAGCTATTTTTGCCTTTTTCTACTATATACATCATAGGCTCTATTTTTCTTTCATATTGTAATACTGATCTTTCATCTTTATACTTATTCTTTTTCATCAAACTCTTCATTTAATCTATCTACACATTCTTGTAAATATTTTTCTTTCCTTCAAACTCTGCTCTGTCAAAGTCTCTTATTATATAATACATACTCTAATGTCTTCATTTCCTGAAAAATCATGTATATGATATCGTACTTTTCTGTTTTTGACTTTGCTCATCCTTTTGGTAACATATCATTTAATCTTATCGCAAGTAAAACTGCATTTATCATCTTATCTTTAGCTTCTCCAGGATGACATTTCTTCCCTGTATCTGATATTTTTGCATATCGCATTGGAAATTCTCATACTGCAACTCACCTATTTTACCACCATCAACAGTATGTATGCAAAATCTGCTCCAATACATCAAACTTATCTGCTCGACCAATTTCTTCATCTGGGTAAATCTATTTTTATGTAGGTCTTTTATCTCATCATGTTTTCAGGTATTCTATAGCTGTTATTATCTCTGCTATACCAGCTTTATCATCTGCTCCTAATGCTATGTGCCATCTGTTGTTATTATATCTTGTCCTTTATAATCCATTATTTCAGGAAAGTCAGTTACCTTTAGTGTTGTTTCATCATTTAATTTTATATCTTTTCCATCATAGTATTATTTTAGGATTTTACATTTTTCCCATTAAAAAGCAGGTGCAGTATCCATATGAGCTATAAAACCTATGGTCGTATTATTAGAAGTATTTGTAGGTAATGTGGCCATTATATAACCGTTTTTATCTAACGATACATCCTATAAGGCCTAACTCTATTAATTGTTTTTCCAAATTTTTGCAAATGTAAGTTGAGTATCTGTAGACGGACAAGTTATACTTTCAGGATTTGATGTAGTGTCAAACTTTACATATTCTAAAAATCTATCTATTACTGTCATATTATCCACCTTAGTTTCATATTATAGTATAAACTTAAATTTTTAAATATTCTATTTATATTATACATTTTGAAATTTTAATAATATATTAAATAATTCATAAACTATCTTTCAAACAATATTTTTCTATAATCGTAATATAATTTTACACCTTCTCCTATTATCTGTTTTTATCTTTGTTTCATACTCTCTTTCTAAGTGCATCAGGCTGAGTGCATCGTATCCGCATACAACATCTGCATTTTCCTCTTTTATATCTATAGTTGTTTTCTATTTGGATATACATATGATAACCCATACCATAATCTTTTTACATATCTCATACCTTTTAGATTAACTACTACAGCTCACTTTTTAGCTGTCTGTACTATCTCTTGGCTTTTCCATAGCTTTTGAGCAGTGTCTCTTGCCAACATAGAAATAGTCGGATGACTATATTTTGAAATCCGTATTCAAGAGCCATACATGCCTGATATGCAGCCTCACATGTCTTTATCTGTGCACTTATCCTCATGATACCAGTTGTATTTTGTATCTGATGTTGACCCATTAATCCTCGTAACTGTTATCTCTAATTCTTCATCATGCCAATCTTTTCTTCCATTCAAAGCTCTAATCGCATATATCTTTATTTTATCTTTGAGGCTCCTTTGCATCATCTATGTCTTTTATAGTCTTTCATCATAGCAGAAAGCGTTTACCTATTACGAGTCATCATCATAATTTTCAAACCCGGGCAATGCTCAGAAAATCCTAACACACTTCAAATCACTTTCATTAGCTGCCAATATATAATCTGTTTCTATCTTTTACAGTATGCCCACATCTATACGTGTGAGTGTGTAAGTTGTAAAAACTGCATCTCCACTATATTGTCTCACACCACTGTATATCCCAGTGTCATCTACAGCTTTTAAAAAGCTCTTTGTCTAACTGTTTATTTGATTGTACTATGGCTGTGTGTATGAGACGCTGCTGTGCTTTTCTCACCCTTCAACTTTCTCTAGTGTGGCATCAGATACGTGTGCTTTCCATGATGTCCACACATCATTCCATTCCATAACAAGCTATAGTATTACTGCATATTTTTCAAATAAGCCAAACACTTAATGCCTCCCATCTGTCATTTCACATTTATTATCACACCATAACACATTGCTAGGAAGAAAATTATTCAATATTTTTCTAAAATAAATCATATTTAGTAGCTTTTAACACCAAATATTTTACTAAAATAATAACTATGATATAATATGACTAAAATTAATTTTTATTATTTTATCTAAAAATAATGGCAGTGAGTCATTAAAACCTCATAGGCTTATGTAGATTATTACATAATTTCTATTTAAAATATATTCAAATTGATAAATCAAATACAAAGACTACGAGTGAAATCATAATTGCTCTAGTGTCTTCTTGTATTTTTAACTAACTTTGATATATAAACTTCGGGTATGTGTATGAATAATTTTTATCCCATAAATATAGATATATCAAAGTTAAATGTCTTGAATAAGTAGGTCTTGGTAACGTGGGTAGTAGAAAATTACAAAATGTTTTAAGATGTACAAAGAGAGTGTAAAAAGTAATATCTCAAAGAAAGTATCTAAAAGATAAAATAATAAAAGAAAATAAAACTATCATACGAACTATGAAAGCCTATGAGAAACAAAAGATTTCGTAAACATGTAGATATGGTATTTCGCTTGTACAGATGATGAATATGTGCTAAAATTACATATCACATAGTGTACAAATCAAAATAGATTTATATTGGCCGATTATTGTAAAATGACAAGATACTCAAATTTTTCAAATATGTCTATAATACAAAAGAAGAAGGTATGCTATAGCTATATCCACATATAATAAAAATCCTAAAAAGACAAGAAATTTGAGAGAAAGACTAGATGCAAAACTATAAAAATAGCTAGTAGAAAAAGTGTAGCTGGCGCTGAAACAAACACAAAATAGTAATAGATAAATTACAAGAAAAATATAAAAATATAAATTTTGAAATAGTAAAAGTAGATACTCTTGGTGACAAAAATTTGAAACTATAGATTATCTGACATAGGTACAAAAGGTCTATTCACTTACGAAATAGAGCAAATGCTCCTAAAATGGTTCTTGTGATATGGTACATTCTCAAAAAGATATGCCTACAGAATTTGAAAATAATCTTGAGCTAGGTGCATACCTAAAAACTGACAAAGTAATAGAAGAGGTAATTATATTTTCAAAAGATTATAAAAATAGAAGATTTGCTGAAAAATGCAAAAATAGGTACATCATCTATAAGACGCGAAATGCAACTAAAAATATAAATCCTAATTTTAATATATGCAATATACGAGGCAATATTCAAACAAGACTGCAAAAATGATAGATGAAAACTTTGACGTACATACTTGGTAAAGGTAGGTATGCAACGCCTCAATATACTAAATATCATATCAAGAACTTGATTTTGTATCAGCGGTAGGTCAAGGTCATATGTGCGCAGTATGCAAAGATAACAACAAAACAAGAGATATGTTATACTATCTAAACGACAAAAAGAAAACACAAATATGTGTAGAAAAACGAACGAAAATTTTTGCATAGTATAGGTGGTTCTTGTCACACACATAGGTGCTTATTGCTACAAAAAGATAATACATATATACTGACTGCATATATATTAGATAAAAACGGTAAAAACATATGTAAAGAAAACACAGCTGACAGTAACGTGTGGGAAACAAATGGTGCAATCATTAAAAATATGAGTTTTTGATATTTAGTACATATACTCTATCTAAATACAAATTTTCTTACTAAATATAAAATTAAAATGGAAGTGATTTTTGAATATGTGATAGGTATATCTCACGATACTCACATCTATACAAATAAGAGAAAAGGTATCAGAACACAAAAATATCTGCTCTAAATGAACTACTAGGTCTAACTAGCATAATACTTTCTACTTGGGCTAATAGATGTGAAATATACCATCCTCAGGGGATATAAAAAGATAGTCAAAAATTATTTCTTTTTGAATTATTTTGATGTTGTGGACTTGTCAAATTATATTTTTGAAAAATATGATTTTAGGACGCTATAAATCACATATATTATGTAACAAGTGGACTAGACTCTACTATAATAGGTGAAGACCAAATACTTGGCCAAGTAAAAGATGCATCAGATGATTCGCTAGAGCTAGATGTAAGTGATAAATATCTAAATAAAATTTTAGAGAAGCTATAACAACAGCTATAAAATCAACTCTGAAAATATCTCAAACACCTCTATCTCTTAGTTCTATAGCTATAAAATACTAGAAAATCAGATAAGAGATATACAAAATAAAAAGTGGTGTATAGTTGGTACTGGGAAAAATGGGCTTTGCTCGCTATAAACCATCTTGTAGATTTAGGGTATAAAATCTAAGATATACTGCTGTAATCGTAGTTATGAAAAAGTACATTATAGAAAAATACCCTTTTCATAAAAATTTTGACTCATGAGGTGATAGGTATGCTCTATACAAGACAGGACATACTATAACATCTACATCATCTCCACATCTCATAATTAAAGATGACTATGTAAAAGACATAAAAACATCTTTATATGATAGGATTTATCTATGCCTAGAGATATAGATGACAGATTAAAACAAAGAGAAAATGTAACACTATATGACATAGATGATTTTTGATAAAATGTCTAATCACAACATAAGCATACGATATGATAAAAACAAGCAGATGATATGATACAAAAGCTCCATAGATGAACTACTTGCTGGGCAAAATCTACAAAAAGTGGACACTACAATAAAAATCTCTCAACGAAAAATGCGACAATATACTCTATGATACTATGCTCTACATAAATAGAAAAGTAGAGCTAAACCACAGAGAGAGCATAATACAAAAGATGATATCATCAGCACTACAAAGACTTATAAAAAGAGCCTATTATAGCGCTTAAACAAATAGATGAAGACAAGAAAAAGCATATATCTGCTATAAATGATTTATTTTGGATTTATAAACAATATACTTACACAAGGAGAACTTATGAATAACTATCTTACAAAAAGACCTAGGAGATTAAGAAAAAGCAAACTTATAAGAGATATGATTGCTGAAACTACCCTTACCAAAAGAGACCTTATATACCCTTATATTTATAGTCTCTGGAAATAATATAAAAAGAAAATACCATCTATGAAAGACTGCTATCATTATTCAGTAGATATGCTAGAAGATGAAATAAAAGAGCTACTATCATTAGGGCATAAAAAGTGTATTACTTTTGGAATACCTGAGCATAAAGATGAGATAGCAAGCAGCGCTTACGATGATATGGGTGTAGTGCAACAAGCTATGTATAAAATCAATAACTAGTGATATTTATGTAATAACGACATGGCTGTATGTGCAGCACACATCACATGGACACTGTGGAATAATAAAAGATGATTATGTACAAAACGATGAAACCGTAGAATATATAGCAGTAGCAGTATCCGATAAAAAGCAGGAGCAGATATGGTGCACCATCTGATATGTATGGATGGACGTATAGGAAAAATAAGACAATCACTAGACGAAAATGGATATGTAAACTATGGCTATACTATCATATAGTGCAAAATATGCATCAAATTATTACGGACCATTTAGAGATGCAGCAGACCTGCACCACATAGTGGAGATAGAAAATCATATCAAAATGGATTATAAAATAAAGATGAAGCTCTAAGGGAAGTAGAACAAGACATAGAGCAAGGTGCTGATATGATAATGGTAAAACCCAGCTTTCTTATATGGATATAATAAGAAATGTAAAAGATAAATATAATATGCCACTTGTAGCATATAGTGTAAGTGGCGAATACACTATGCTATGCAGTAGATCAAGGCGTACTATCAAAAAGATGTAATATATGAAAACTATGATAAAAGCATGCAAAGAGTTGAGCTGACATAATAATCACATATTTCGCAAAATATCTCGTAACAATAATATAAAATAACTTTTCAATGCTTGAACAAAAGTTCTATGATATCTTCTAAAAAGATATTCATAGAACTTTATAGATGTTTAAAAAATAATTTAACTCGGTTTTAATAATATTTCATCTACATATCCAGACAAAAATCTCATATAGTCAGAAAACTACATATGTCAATAAGTTCTCGTAAAAAGATACATAGTAGGTATTAATCGTACGTTAAAATTTATATATTTACGCATTTCTAATTAGCATAGATGTTTGTACAAATAGACTATTAAGACAAATACTTGACTTTTAGTTAAATAGACATTTTCTTTTATATATAATTGTTTTAATATCACTTTATATAGGATCATCATAAATATTATCAATATTAAAATAAAAAGAATAGGACATTGGTTATGAATTCAATACATTTTGTCAAACATGTATCTTTAAATACACTTAGTATGTTAGGACTTCTTTTACATACCATTGATACTTTTTATAGTACAAGGTACCGGTAATGGTATGGCAGCACTTAATATAGCTTTACCTATTTTATGGCTTTATGTCAGGTCTTGCAAGTATGATAGGTATAGGCTTTGGTACAAACTTTAAGATACAATATGATAATGACAATGCAAAAATGAAAATATTTAGCAAAGGTGGTAGCTTTTGTATTACAATATCGTTGATGTTCACAATTATAGGTATATTCTTTTCAAAAATATTAAGGTGTATTTTATGGGCTAGAGATATAGTTCTTAATCTTGCAGACGACTATATATAAAAATAATATTTATATTTTGCACCCTGCTTATGATGAACAATCTTATGCAATCATTTATAAGAAATGACCACAATCCATCTATATATGTACAAAAGCCGTAATCTCTAGCTGTATTTTTAATTGTATATTTGATTATATATTTATATTTTCTATGAATATGGGTATATTCGAGCTGCATTAGCTACTGTATTATCTCCACCTTGTAAGTTTATCTATACTATCTTCTCACTATGTCTATAGCTTCCGATTTGTAAAAGCTAAGTTGGTAGTAAAAGAATGATATTCATCACTAGGGTATATCACCGCTATAAACGAATTATCCATCTAGCAGTTAAATACAATAGTGCTTTCACCCTTACTATGTTAAAACATGCCAGTTATCCAGGTGCTAGCGCGCGGAGTAATCGGTAAATAAGGAGATTAGTTGTTGTGGCCTATAGTTCAATGGTGTGGGTAATGCATACAACCACCACCAGTGAATATTAATTAAAAGGTAGTATAAAAAAATATGGTTTGCAATTTCTAAAATGGCCATACTATTTGCTGCGATATCAGCCACTATATATTTGTCTTTATTTCTTCAATGCAGGATTCTTTACAAATATATTCAACCCAGAACATAACGAAACCTCTACTATCCATGAGTGTTCTCGAATAAAAATATACTCTCTTATCAATACCATTTATCACATATAAATATAATTACAGCCACATATATGCAAGCTATGGTCCAGAATTTTTAGTAATATCAAATACTGTGGTGTTATAATTATAATCCGGTAATTTATTATTTTATCAATATGTATTGTGATAACAGTGAATGAATGTCTTACGTTGTAACAGAGATTATAGTAGCCATTATTTCAATAACATTTATAATAAAATACTCAAAAATTAACAGAAAGTGTAAAATGGATAATCAAACATATAAAAAATACAAAAATTGTTGTTTTATTTGGTATTATAGTGTGTGTGAGAAGTGTTGAATACAAAACAGATAATATCATATAAAATATGACCTAATATCAGTTTTACTCCATTTATAACCGGTATATTTTATAGCTTACACCAATTTACTTATGCAAAAATAGAATTTATTTATATAATAAATTCTATAAGAAAAGGAGTGTTTAACATTAATAACTATAATAATTTTGTATTATCTTTTAACGCTCATATTTTATATGATAATCCCAGAAGTATCAAACAGTCTAGCGAAATAACAACAATCCTTCCAAAATTAGAAGTTAATTGAAAATAGGTAAAGTGGGGCAGAGCCTAATAATGATATTGTAAAAAATATAACAATAGGAGGACTTTGACAAAGGAAGAATATAGTAAATTCTTTTCATAAAATTTTCTATATGTGCTACAAACGCCTCTACAATCTATACTGCCTGTTACTAGTAATCTTATTTTCAACACTTATGAATTTATTTTTAGGTATTATATTCGCTACATATATATACTAATAAGGAAAAGAGGAATTACCGAATAATAAGGAAAATCTTCTTATACAATCAATTTTTGATGAAACATCAAAAAATATACTTAAATTTTAGATATAGTAACACTCTCATTTTCAAATTTATTGTGTGCGGTCAAGGTGTAAGCAATAATATTAGGATTATTATTTTATGTCTATGAACATACTAAGACTGCCAAAAGCACTCCTCTGTATCACAACTATAGGTGTTTTTTCATCTGTTCTTATTGTAGAGCAGGAATACAGGTGCTTTATATGGTAGTATACTATACCTATAGTATCTCCATAAAGGCATTGTATTTTTGATATTATTTCTTGTACTTCAACAAAATAGAAGTGGGAAATCTACTATCCAAAGGTAGTAGCAACCTCAGTAGGACTCCCTTGGTATATGGTTTCGAATAGCCATTGTGTGTGGTAATCTACCAGGGTTTAGTAGGCATGATATTGTCAGTTCCCTATTATGTTCATAATATACACACTTATAAGCATATTTATAAAATCCTCGTAAAAATAGAAAACAACAAAGAAATTTATCAAAATTATATATTTTATAATAAATTTGATAAATGTGACTTTTAAATATATCTATAAAATACTTGAAACATCTAATTTAAATAAAATTTTATAAATCAAATTTTACACTTTTTATAAAAAATTTGTTTTATTTTATCATTTTTTCAATTTTTTTATTATTTCTATTATTTTTATCAAAATTTTATACCTATTTCCCTCAAACAATGTTCATTATATTGTGTAATATTTTATATTTTTTTAAAAATAATTCATTATGTAATATTGTACTAAAATATAGAATTTTACATTTTAATTCATAAAAAAAAACGTTATTTATTTTTTTTTTGATTTATGTTATAATTCATCTAAATTAAATTGCTATTTATATGTTTATTATTTTTATCCAAATAAATTATTTATGCAAATCTCTATTAAGCAACTTTTCTATCAAAATGAAATGTTAGAAACGCTAGAGGGTACATGGTTGAAATGTGTTTACCTTTTACTGTAAATTTCGTGGTTGGTTGAAACATTACAAAAGATGCTCATTGTTGTGGATTTATGCGTGAGAACTAAAAATTAAAAATCTATAAAGGATGGATGTAGTCAAGGTGCTTGTGGTGACTTGTACTATAATAATAGATGGCAAAAGCTACAAGAGCCTGTATAATGACCTTTCTTACTAAAAAGAGCTGTAGGTATGAATATCATATCTGTTATACATAGATTTAGGAAAAGAAGCACGAGTTTATGCTTTTGGTGTTAAAGGTGCTGTAATAAATGGTTTTTGTACCCCTGGTATGGTTATATTGCAAAGCACTTAGTAGATAAAAATCCTAACCCGCTGGATGATGAAATAAAAGTTGTGCTTGTTAAAAGCAAATATTTGTAGAGATGTACAGGCTACAAAAATAATAGAGGCTATATCACTTATGCAGCTATAATAAGAGGCGATGAAAAATAGACACCTGAACTTGGGAAAAGGAGAAAATTTCGGTGTAGGTGATGATGCGTTGCAGCCTAGGATAGATGTTAGAGGAAAAGTACTTGGATAAAAGAGAATATGTAGATGATATGGAAATGGAAGATATGGTTAAGAGGTGTCTGTTGTAAGAACTGGCAATCCACGTGCAAGAATATTATAGATATAGATTATAGTGCCTTTAGTCTTGAAGGAGTAGTAGATGTGTACCATTGCCAAAGATGTACCGAACAAGTAAAGTAGAATATTGCCAACAAGATCATTGGATGTTATGATAGCAGTTGGGCGACATAACAAGATAAAAGTTGGTTTTTACATGTATAGTCTGTGTAGCTGAAAATGAAGATACTAAAAAAGCTAAGCAATTAGTAAAAGCTCTAGAATAATAAAGGGTTTAGTTTTCTGTAGTAAAGAAGTAGAAGAAATAGGACAGAAAATGCACCAAAAGTACATATGAAATGGGCACAAGATGTTACAAGAGGAGATGCAAAACAGCTATAGCAAACCTCAAATATGTAATAATATTTAAAAGGTTCTCATACATGAAGCCAAATGGCAGCTGAAACTCTAAAAAATTGGCCTCAAGAACTGCTTTGCCAATATGGGATGTAACTCTGCAGCTAGCGCCAGACTCAGGTACTACATCAGGTTCAAAGACAACACTGGTTAAGAAGCTGTAAAGACCTGTATCACTAGAACTGAAAGATCCTCGATGCAAATGTAGAGGTAACTAAATTAGAAGGTAAGAATATTGGCGTTGAATATTTCTCGAATCACTGATAAACCATAGGGGTAGATGTACCATTCTAAAATCAACATCGTAGTTTACGGATATGTAACACATCTTGTACTACTAGATTATTTAGTTAAAGGAAAGTAACAGATGTATATGCAGCACATGACCTCAGTAAAGTAGTAAATCCACTGCGCAAGGTCAAATAGACAGGTGGCGTACTTATGGCATTAGGTTACATTAACAGAAGATTTCAAATTACAAGATTGTGTTCCAAAGTAAAATATGGTACATTAGGGTCTCTAAGATTCACTGACATACCTAATATACATAAGTATATATGTAGAAAAAGAAGAGTTAATAGTGTAGCATAAGGGTTCAAACAGTAGAAGGTATGAAATAGTTAAATAATTCCCACTGCCCGGCAGCACAAAAACCATACTATGCAAGAGATAAAAAATCCAAGACCAACACTACCTGTAGACACATATTATACAAAATAAAAGAAAAATAATAAATATAATTATAAGCGTGAAATTATATTTATTTAAAATAAATGTCTTAATACTTTTTATATATACTAAGACATTTTTATTTTTATAAAGTCTCTTTAAACCAATCTAATATATCCATAATTTAGATACTCTTGTTTGAACTTTCCACTTCTACAAAGGGTCATGGTTCCTTGGCACCCTTATATATTATCATCTTTGTTTTCGTACTTTACGATGTAACCTTGTAAATAGTTGCACGCCTCTGTTCTAGTGGACTCTATATTCTTTCGTCATCACCATAGTGTAGTATAAGTATAGGTGTTTTATACTGTCTACATTTTTAGTGGAATTTCTCCCATAATTCTATCAGACTCAGAGCTGACATCCCTCGCTGATCTGCTTGGCAGTAACATCCTAATCGCTAGTACCATAAAAATTCTGTCCAGTTTGATATACTTCCTAAGCGTTATAGCTGTTTTTGAATCCAAGGATTTACAGCCCACTATATAGTTAGTCAGATCCTCCATAGTGAGCCACCCATTGCAGCTAGTCTATCTCTGCTCTACACTAATGAGATACTTTTCTAAAACAATATCTGTGGAAAGTTCATTTGGTATCATCATCATCCATATCTGCAATCTTTCCTCGTGTTATCTGCGTAAATTTGTTATCAAATCCGTCAGAACCATGAGGATTTGTATATATCACAAAATATCCACTTTGGTGATAGTGCATCGCATCTTTATGAAAAGGAAAATTAGACGAATATACTCGTCTTTTGGACCTCCATATATAACATAAAGTTGCAGGATATGATTTAATTGGCGTGCCCTTTTGGATAAACTACATACATCCATTATGTATCCTACTTTGACTCGAGATAACGAGATTCATCTACCTGCTAGTTTGACATCTGTTTTTCAAATCTAACTAGGAAAAATCTGTTATTTTATACTTCTTATCTATAATTATGTTATCATCTTCTTTCCTGCTGCCAGGATTAGGAAACATATTTCTTGCATTCTTACAATCGTCAAATCCACACATAATAAGTTCATTATCCAATAATAAAAAGTCATCTACTCACTTTTTATAATCATCAAAAAGTACCTACATTTCCATCTGCGTATATATGCTGATTTATTCCACTCCTGAGTGAGATATATATATGCATATCATCTACCTTGCTTTATATCGAGCATATGTCTCATACTTACATCGCTAGTTTATATACTATTTCGCAGCATAATCCGACTTTTCTACATATAAAGATAGTTCGTCGTTATTTTCTAAATTTGTAAAACCGCATATTTTCATTTATGCCATAGCTAAAGCGATGCCGACACTACTAAATCCTTTTGTGTTTGATAACAAAGCACCTATTTCACAATCTTTTATCATATATTTCTATTATTTCATCTGTTTTAAGGTCGTAGTGATATAAAGTGTTACATTTCATAAGTGCTATCCTTTGTACTTTTGTTGTTATATAAAATATTTTTGAGGATTTCTTGTCCACATTCACAGGCTCTATGGTTTCATCATTTTGCAAGTAATCGCCTACATTTCATTTTTATTCCTTATCATATATATACGCTCTTTGATGTTTCATTGTGAAGATAACCATCACCATTTTGATTTCATTTATCCTGTATCTACATGTATTTCACACTCTGTGCATCTTTGACTCTATTCTTTTCGTTAGATATAATAAGTGAGTCTATTTTGTCTTAAAACATGAGATTTCAGCTATAGTCTATGAGTATATTAAATGCTTTGCAGTGCAGTTTTCTCGCATGTACATTCCTTATGTAAAGATTTTTGTAAAAGTCCTATAGTTTCTGATTTCTGATATGTATAAATTATATTGTTGGTCATTATTTGTAAGTTTTGGGGACCAGACACCCAGATCTTCATTTAGTTCAGTCTTATCATACAAAAATCTGTATCATCAGGTACGTTGTCTCTTTGTAGTTCATTGATATTGTATAGCCATATCTTATTTTAAAGTATTTGTCTCAAAATTACTAGAAAGACCCTCTATTTTTCAAAGTCTCTTTTACTATATTATCCTTTAAACATAATTCCCTCCTGGTGACGCCCATATACTACTAACAAATATATTATCTGCAAAAATAAAATTGTCGTACACATTTCTTACTTATTTCTCATCCTTTTACATTTTATATAAACGTCTATTAAATATCTATCAACATATTATTAGTACATAAATAATACCATATTTTTATAAATATGCTATCAGAATTAGATAGTATTATCATACTCTGGGAAGGTCTCTTTTCATAAAATAAGAGATGTTGAAATACACTTCTAAAAGTATTACAATAATTACTCATTATAACGATTTTACAACTTCCTTTAATATAAAGGAGGCATTGTTTTGGACAAATTTCTTGTTATAAGAGAGTGTAATACACAGTGACATAGAGTTTGATGAAGACTCAAAAGAAATTATAAACTGCACAGATTTCAAAGATTGCTGCATCTATCAACTAGCTGTGAATATTTGGTCTTTCCAGCCACTCACACTAGATTTTCACATTCTATAGGCACTTATTATAGTTATGACTTATAAAAACACTACAAAAATTGCATAAATTGGGTTGAAGTAAAGGATGATGATAAAAATCTGGCCTATAGCAGGATTACTACACGATTTAGGTCTATGCAGGGCAGTTTTCTCCTACATTTGAAAAATATTTTCTCCCTAAAATCCCACGAACAATGGACTATAGCAATAATAAGTGATAGCACTCAAATACATAAAAATTAGGATTATATGGTGAGATTTTATAAAATAGACTTATAAGCATAATATCAAAATCATATCAGATGATGAAAATCAAAAATTTTTAGTATAATAGCGCTCTTGTCTGCTCAAACCGATGCTGATAGAATGGATTATTTACTTAGAGTTCTTATTTTACTGGCATTACAAATGGTGGCTATGATATACAAAGATTAATAAAATCATTTGGTGTAAAAGAAGAAAAAGATAAACTTAAAATATATATAAATGAAAAATATATGTCTACATTAGAAGAATGTGTACTTGAATATTTTATGCACAAAGGAAGTATATCAACATAATATAAAACAACATATGGAAAGTTGTCTAAAACTCTTATTTAAAAGGTAAAAAGAACTTATAAAAATGATATACCCGTATTTTGTGATGATGTAGCACTAATACTCGGATATATATCTGTATTCGAATATTTTAGCAAACAGATGATAGCTATTTTATGTATCACATTAGCAGAGTGGAATGTCATGATGATGTATGCTCACACCTTAGCAACTGTTTTATAAATAGAATAATCTTTGATAAAGAAATAGAACTAAATTGAAAGTAAAGCTAAAAGAACACATAAATGATTTGCTGATGGCATAGAAAAATCAAACTTAAATGATGAATGCATATAAAAACTACAGCTAACTTATATACAAAATTCTGGTGAAAATATATGGATAAAATCTAAAAGAAAAGACTCTATGATTTGACTGAAAAATCACTGATTATAAAACAAAGAACTAACGTGAAAAAGTCATTTATCTACTAACATATTTATAGGTACTATCTTTTTGAACAAATTTTATGGTATAAAATTTGAAATATAGAGTGTCAATGAAACCTATACTACTCGAAATAGAAGGATTTAACAGTTTTGACAAGTAATAGATTTTCAAAAGCTTACCTCATTAGGTCTTTTTGGTATATTTGGGCACAGGCAGTGGTAAAACTACTATATTGGATTGCGATTATATATGCATTATACGAAAACACCTAGAATCTGATAATATAGTAAAATGTTAACTCTAAAACATGTAATAACATATAAATTCGAAATAAAAAGGCTCAAGCCCAGGCACATACGAAATACAAAGAACACTATCAGTAGGTAAAAACCATATCTAAAAGCAAAGCTCACAAGAATTATATATTATGACTCATCTACTGTTCTAGCTGATAAAAACTGAAGTAGATGAAAAAGTACAAGAAATAATTGGACTAGGTTATAGTGATTTTATAAAGACAGTGAGTGCTTCCACAAGGTGAATTTGAGTGAGCTTTTTAAATAGAGAAAAGATATAGAAAAGAAATGCTGAAAGATTATTTTTCCTTACAAAATATGGAAGAATTATCTGCAAAACATTCTAAATATAAAGCAAAAATATCAAAATTCCAGATTACGACAAAGAACTTATAGGCTATAATAATATAGATGAAAACGGTACACAAAACCTACAAACACAACTAGATACAATAAATAAAGAAATAAAACTTCTAAATGAAGAGATATGGCATACTCAATGAACTACATCAAGAGACATAAATTGCTTGAAAAATATGAATTAGAATACAAAGATGACAATGAAAATATAATTTACTATTAGAAGAGATAGCCGAAGAAAACAAGCCAAGTAACTATTACGAAAAACTTACAATACTACGAAACTATAAAAATTATAAAAATATAAATGAAAATCGCCTTTTCTAGATCAAGAAATAATAAAATCTTAAAATCATTTGAGCAAGATAAAAATGACAAGAAGAACTAAAAAATAAAAATCACAAATAGAGGAATTCCTATTATTTTACAGAAATAGAAGATATGAGCCTAGCCATGAGAAGTTGTAAAAACTTGCACTATTAAAACAACAAGAACTTGGAAAATATCACAAGAAGAATTATTAAAAGAACAACTACTACAACGCCTTTACAAAAACAAATACGCATAAATGAGCTGAAGAAAAAGTATAACAAAAGATTTGATGAATATACACACACATATAAATCAGGGAATATAAACAAGATATAAGACTTGCTGCAGCTCGTCAATAAAGAAATTCATATCAAAGAATTATCTAAATAGAAGATGATAATGTTGAATATATCATCAAAATTAAAAAGAAAATGAAGATATATTAAAAATTTGCAAAAATATAGAAAAAGCATTATTAAAAGAAATACAAAATACATCTAAAAATACAGATGATGCAAAACACACACAAGAAGAATATCTGAAAAGAAAGTTTATTTTTAAAACGCAAAACCATAAAAATCAAATCTCGAAAATTATGAACAACATCTACGAACTGGAAAAGAGGCTCTAAAACACTAGAAAGACACATTAGAACAATTAAATCTAGACTCGGAAAAAGAACAATTAGATTAAAATCAAATACAAAATATAATACAAAATAACAAAATCTAAATGGTGGTGATATATGTCCAGGTTTGTAAAGGAACATACCAGTATAAGCACAAATAGAAGAAATATCAAGCTATTGACATTCGATGGTAAAAAGATATACAAAATTAGAAAAACAACTTTTACACACTAGGACAAGACTATACTAAAATACAGAGTCTAAAACTACAACAACAAGAAATAGACACAAACAAATATAAAATATAAAAGATGAAACTAATATAAAAGATATAGGGACAAGCTGACGAAATAATAACACAAGTGTCTATCGTATAAAGACAATACACACATTATATAAGAATGCTCAAGAACTTTTAGATGACTATGTACAAAGAAACTGAACTAAATGACACAAAAACAAATATAGTTTTATCATGAAAATAATATTAAGAATCTAAAAGGATAATTTTAATATAAACCAAAAACAAAATATAAACAAAATTATCTGAAAACTAAAAAGAGAAATAATTTTGAAAACTAGATAGTCATTAAATATTGAAAAAGAAGACTTTGAGCATAAAACTGAATCAAATAGTAAAGCTGAAACAAATAGTAGATAATGATATTTTGTCATCAGAAAAAGACTACAAAATTAGAGCGAAAATCATTACAAAACATCTTAAACCAACTAACAAATATACAAAAATGAATTAAAAATATCGAGTGAAAAATAAAATCTCAAAAAGAATTTGAACTGTCAAAAGTTCAAGACAAAAACTTGCTAAAAATCATTCACCACAAGAAATAATAATTGCAAAAATAATATACAAGAAATTCAAACGAAAAGAACAAATATTGAAACAAAATCTGGATGAAATGAGATATATATTAAATCTAAATATAGAACTTACAAAAATAACGACAAATCTAGAAATACACATTTATCTCAAAGTACACAAAACACTTCAAAAATTTGTAGATGATAATAGACTTACTCGATATAAATTATATATTTGAAATAAAACTAAAGACTATGAAAAGTTAGACATTACACTAAAAATAGAAAATTTTGAAAAAGAATTAAAAGAAAAACAATTAAAAAGAGCTGTCCCAAAAACAAATAGCATTTCAAAAAGAAAACTCAAAAATTTAGAAAATAAATCATACGATGAACAAAGATATAATCAGTTAAGAGAACTAATTTTAGAAAAACAAAAACTTATCGGTTCAATCGAAAATAAACTATACCTAGAAAAAGATATTTTCAAAAAGAAAAAGAACTTACATTAAAAGTTCAGAAAATCAAACAATACTAGATGAGGTAAATCAAATAGAATCTCTATTTAAAGGTAAGGCATTCGTACAATTTTTAGCAAAACATCAACTAAGTTATGTATGCAAAAAGCCTCTGAAATACTCACAAATATAAGTGCAGGACGATTTTAACATAGACATAAACGAAGATGGTGATTTTATAATATTAGATTACAAAAATGAGATGGATGATGAAATCCATCTCACACTATCAGGTGGAGAAACTTTTTAGTATCTCTGCTCTTGCTCTTGCTCTATCTTCACAAATACAACTAAAAAGGAAATGCACCACTAGAGTCATGGACGAGGGTTTTGGGTACACTAGATAGCGACACTCTTTGATATAGCATTAAATTGTCTAAAAAGTCTGAATGAAAAATCTATCTATAGGCATAATAAGCCATATAGATAAAAATAAAACAAGCAGTACCTATAAAATTATAGAAATAAAAAGATGATATATTAGGTACTTCAAGCACTATAAAAATAGTAACAGGATAACATAATATTGATATAGAATTAGTATATTCGTATTAATTCTATATTTTTAATAATTAATTTAAAAATTTTTAAATTTTTGTTTAAATTTTATATTCGGGTAAAGATAATTGTATTTGTATTTTTATGAAAAGGTTGTGATATTGATGAGCAATTTAAGCGTTCTTTTGCTTTTTGGTGCTTTTTCATCTATAGCTATTATTATTGCTATTTATGTAATAAATGCTCTTGCACTATATACTCTTGCATAACGGATATGACATAGAGCATTTTAGCTTGGATCCCATTTGCAAATATGTATTTATTTGGACTTTTTAAGTGGTGATATCGAGTTATTTAAAAACAAACAAAAACTAGAGGGCAATATCTTAGGTATTTTTATTGGCAGTTTTACCTATAGTTACAGGTTTTTCCTGTCCTAGGTTTCTTTTGCTTGGATAGCATTTTTAGTACTTTTATGCACACGCTATTTATTATCTATTAAATAAAATAGACCAATCCACAGCCCTTGTATTAACTCTCGTATCATTCTTTTATACCACTTGTCTTGGTAATATATCTATTTATAAAGAAAGATTCAATATTTGATGGATCTTACATTATGTAAGATCAACTAAATGTATAATAAAATATAACACTTTTTATTGTATAGTTACATAGTTTCGTGTATAGTTTCTTATTTTTAAAAACCACACATAGGTTTTAAATAATTAGAAGTAAGATCTTTTTCTATGCAAAAAACTAGCTAAGAATTCTTAGCTAGTATTAATTTCTTCCATTACCACCAAATATTGTTTTAAGTGTTGATTTTTCTTGCTTATTTGTTAGGTTCATCTTCAGATACTAATTGTACTTTTTAAACTTCTTCTTTTTCCCTCTTTTACTGTTACAGTTATAGGTTTTTCTATATTTTGTCCATTTTTAAATAATGATGTTTGTAAATCCTGCATATTAGATATTGTATCATCATTTATTTTTATTATTATATCTCCTTTTTCATCTTGGCTTTTTGCAGGAGAATCATCATATACACTATAAACATGTTACACACCTGTTTTTGATGTCAATTTAAGTTCTTCTGATTTTTGATATTTGATTAGCTGATATACCTTTTATACCTAGTATAGGTTTTTCTTTTATTTGCCCATTTTGTTTAATTATATCTACAAATACCTTAGCTGTGTTTATAGGTATAGAAAAACCTAAACCTTCTCCACCTGTTGCTTTTTATAGTATTTATTCCTATTACTTCACCTTTTACATTTAGTAATGGACCACCACTATTTCCTTGATTTATAGACGCATCTGTCTGTATAAGATTTTCCATAGAAGTGTTAACATCAAGTTGCACTGTTCTATCAAGTCCACTTATTATGCCTTGCGTTACTGTACGTCTCAAATTGTAATCCCAATGGATTTCCTATGGCTATAGCTATATCGCCTACTTCTGTTTTATTACTATCTCCTAGTTTTGCTACAGGATAATTTTTCACCCTCTACTTTTTATTATAGCAAGATCAAGACTCTCATTATACCACTTAACCTCGGCCTCTTTTGTACTACCATCATTAAATAATACATTCACTTTTATCAGCTTTTCCATCTTCTACTACATGGGCATTTGTAAGTATATATCCATTAGAATCTACTATTACACCTGTACCCAACCCTTGTTTTACTTGTAGTGCCACTATTACCAAAGAAAAAGTCAAAGTATGAATCTTGAGATTTATCATCTAAAAATACAGTAGTTATACCAACTACAGAAGGCATTGCACTTTTACTACATTCTTATATACACTTGAATGATCTGTTATATCTGTAGTCTTAGATGTTTTCTTGTACCTGTGTTTTGTTTACGTCATTGTTACTTGTATTTGTAATATTGACTTTATTCATTTGTAGTACTACAGTAGTTAGAACTAGTCCAGCACCTATTATTACTCCCAATAATCCAGAGAAAAATTACTCATTTTTGCTTTCATATTATAACCTCAAAAATTTTATCTATTTAATTAAACTATCTTATGAATACTAGTATCATATTATATATTTAACAACTAAAAAGATTAATACTATCTTTTGATATTATTATATATTTCTTACTTAAATTTTAACTTAACTTTGACGAATTTTTTATTAAAATTTTACATTCTTATAAAAATAATTTATAAAAATTTATTCAAATAATAAGATTTTTCAATACTATACTTTTTAATATATTTTTACAAAAACTTATGTTTAATATGTGGGTATAAAACTAGTACAAAATGAAAATACATTTTTGTATTAAATTAAAACTTTGGGAGGTATTTATTAGTCAATATTAGCAAATTATGTAAAATCTGGCGATTGGAAAGGTGAAAAACACGTACCCTGCTATAATAGTAAAAAGATACTATAAAAAGCTGGCGAAGTAGCTCAAATAAAAGTATGTGTTGGAGAAGAAATAGCGCATCCAAATACACTTGAGCATCATATATCTTGGATAAAACTATTCTTCGTACCAGAAGGCGGACAAATAGTAGAACTTGCTAGCAATGAATATTCAGCAAATGGAGAATTAGAATGTTTTAGCGAACCAACACTTTTTGCAAGCGTAAAACTACCAAAGAGTGGTAAATTAGTAGCGGTTTCTTATTGCAACATACGATGGACTATGGGAAAAATAGCCTTGATATAACTGTTGCCTAATGAAAATAAACTTTAAAAAGGCTGAGCATATGCTCAGCCTTTAAAATAATATCCTACTCCTCTTTTTGTCATTATAAATTCCGGTTCGGACGGGTCTTTTTCTATCTCTAAGTCTTCTCACAGTTACATCTACTGTTCTTTCACTATCTACACCTATGTAGTCATATTCCCACACGGTAGTAAGTGGTTTCGTTCTAGAAAATACTTCATCTTTATACTGTGCCAAAAACTTTAGCAATTCAAATTCTCTAAAAGTTATCTTTACTTCTTCTCCCTCACCTTTATAGTATATTTGGAAACATCTATTTCTATATTTTTCAAATTTCATTATTTGAGAGGATATAGCGTTATTTTTCTATCATTTCTACGCGTCTTACATTTGCTTTCACCCTTGCTATCACTTCTCTAGTGCTAAAAGGTTTGGTTATATAATCATCTGCACCTAACTCTAACCCAATATTTTGTCTACCTCTTCTTCTTTTTGCAGTAAGTATTATTACTGGAGTAGATTTTTGTTTTCTAAGTGTTTTACATACTTCAAATCCATCCATAGACGGTAGCATTATATCTAATAGTATCAGGTCAACTTCGTTTTCTAACGCAAAAATCTAGTCCTTGCTTTCCATCAAATCTTTGTGATACTTCATATCCTTCTTTTTATAAGATTAAATTTTAAAAATATCAGATATATATCGTCCTCTATTATAAGTATATGTGCTTTTTCTTTCATAATACACCTCTTTTTATAAAAACATAATCAATATCAACTATGCCTGATTTGTTAATATTGCTTACATTATATCACACAATGTAGTTTTTAGTTCTTTACATTATATTAACATTTATGTTCCACTAAATTTACAAGTTCAAAAAGAGTCTACCACTATATGCTGGCAAATCTAATTTTGTATAATATTCATATGATATATTTTCTACTACGCTAAGAGGTTCTTTTTCTTCAAATTTATCTTCAAAACAATCATCATATGCTGTAAATATCTCTCTCTCACACATATAGATTTTACTACATTATCTATTTTTCTCTTCATTTCCACCATATATAGACCAGTTCGTGTTTAATATCTCCTTTAACATTACTCTTTTATCAGTCTTATATTCATAATTTTTATGATATTGATCAGAAAAATTAAAAACACACACCAATACTTGATCATCATTTTTCTAATATATGAATAAACAACTCCTTGTATATCATCTACTACTAACCATTTAAAAACCATCCATATCATAATCTTTTTGATACAGACAAGAATAGTTCATATATATGTTTTGTAAATCTTTCATATACCTATTAAACGCATCTATGTATAGGATATTTTTAATATATCAAAATCAAGTCCTCTATTTTCGTCAAATTCTCTCAACTGCCCTAGTTCACTACCCATAAAATTTAATTTTTACCCTGGATGAGTAAACATATATAAATAAAAATGCTCTTGCTTGAGGAAATTTATCTTCATAATTTCCATACATTTTTGTACTATAGTAGCCTTACTATGCACATTTTTCATCATACGATAATGAAAGCAAAAACTTTTCACTATAATAGTACATCATAGAAAAACTTAATTTATGATAGTTCTGCCTTCTTTGTTCCGGTGATTTTTAAAAATCAAGAGTATCATTCATCCACCCCATATCCCACTTATAAGTAAATCCTAATCCACCATTTTCTACTTTATCTGTAACTTTAGGATAATCAGATGAATCTTCTGCTATTAATAAAGCATTTTTGTGAAGATTTTTTAAGTCCCCTATTCATACTCTTTAAAAATCAACACCAGCTTGATTAGGTCTGTTTTTATCACCATTATAGTATATTATTCTACTGATAGCGTCCATTCTAAGACCGTCAAAATGATATTTACTTAACCAATAATTTGCTGATGATTTTTAAAAAGAAGCTACTATACCACTATTATGGGCAAAATTATAACTACCCCACTCACTAACTCCAAGCGATTTATCTGCATATTCATATAATGGACTTCCATCAAAATTGCTAAGAGCGTAACTATCTATTGCAAAAATGTACAGGAACAAAATCTATTATTACTTTTATCTCATTTTTATGCAAAGTATCTATCAAGAACTGTAAATCTGTTGGTGTACCATACCTTGATGTAGGTGCACCTGTACTTTGGTATCCCCATAGATACATCAGCAGGATATTCTGCTATTGGCATAAACTCCACAGCATTATAATGGTGCTCTTTAAGATACGGTATTAGTAAATTTGCTATTTCCCTATAATTATACCAGTGATTTTCCTCATCTTTTCTCATTTTTCATCCACGCACCAAGGTGCATTTCATATATGTTTAATTTTTCATCATATATATTACTATTCCTATTTATAAATTCTTCATCACTAAACTCTATAACTATCTATGTCGTATATTATTGATGCACTATTAGGTCTTAATTCCATATAAAATCCATACGGGTCACTATGCTCAACTATAGAACCATCACAACCATATATTTTTATATTTTGTACATCATTCCTTGCTTTGCATTTTCCACTAATACTTCATATATACTCATTACAATCTTTTTGCATTTGTATTTCTTGCCAATTTGAAAAACTCACCTATAAGCGATACGTTTTTGCATTTTTGGCATATACTCTAAAAACAACTCCATCTATATGAGCCCCAAAATACTCATAAGCATCAGATGAGTATCCATTTAAAAATCCTGAATATACATAGTATTATCCTCTATTTATAACAAATATTTAGTGTACACATAATTTTGTCCATTATATCATCTTCAATATTTACTTTCAACTAAATATAAAATTTATACCAATAAATATAAACTCTTGTAATAATACCCAATAGAAATACACTCTGCAAAACTATAATTTACATTTAATTAAATACATAAAATTCATATAGAACGTGTATAATATATTTGTAATAAATTAATTTTTATGATATTATTAGAGTGTATTTTGCAAAAATATTTAATCTATTTTTATAATATAGCAATATATATTGTTGAAATTTGATATAAATTAATTTTTATAAGCAAGAAACTTTGTAAATATGTTGATTTTTAAATTGATTTTTAGTATGAGAAAGGTATGCAGATGTCCGACAATTACAATATAAAAAGCAACTTTATTTATAATATTTCATCTTTTTCTTTTCAATAATGCAGGTATGTGTAAAATTCTCCGGAACAAACATACCGCTTATGGAGCAGATAGAAATCTTATTACATTATTCATATCAGGTTTTTATAATAGTAAAGGGAAAAACACCTATTTTTGGCAAAAAGGTCATAGAAAGTATTTTGTTTGCTAGAGCTTTTTCGGATATACAGGTGTATGTGGTTTTTATGCAACTAATCATATGAGTCTTTCAGACTCTTCTATACTACAAAAAGCTCACCTATATTTGTAACCATATTTACAGCTATATTATTAAGACAGAAGTTACCCAAAAATAAAAAGCCATATGTGTTCTAATTTCATTTATTGGTGCTCATGTTGGTAGTTAAGCCTAAATTCGATTCACAAACAATACCTGCTAGTGATAGCATTTACTTTCAGCTATACTTACCGCACTTTCTCATATGGCTCTTACATATGTAAAGAAATTTTGAAAAACCATATACAATAGTATTCTTCTTTTCTCTTTTTCAACTACCTGTTCTTTCCCCTTTATGCTTATGAACTTTGTTGTACCAGATATTAATCAAGCTTTGTTACTACTAGGTATAGGAGTGTTTGCTGGACTTGGACAAATATTTTTAACATTTGGCTATAAAAAAATGCACCTGCTAGTAAAGTTAGCATATATACATTTACTAGTGTTATATTTGCCAGTATATTTAGCACTTTATTTTTGGTCAATTTATAGGACTATTAAGTTTTTATAGGTATATTGCTAATATTTACTTCATCTTATGATGATTTTTAAGGCAAAAATATGTAAATTTGGAGGTATCTATGAAAATACTAATAACAGATTTGATCCTTTTTTATGAAGATGTAATTAATCCATCAATAGAAGCTGTAAAAACTACCTGATGAAATAAAGGGTGCAACAATAATAAAAGACAAATTCCTACTGTATACAAAAAGTTTATATTTACTAGAAGATATTATAGAAAAAGAACTACCTGATGTGGTGATAAATGTAGGTCAAGCAGGTGGAAGAAGCGATATAACAATAGAAAGAATAGGAATAAATGTAGATGATTTTTAGAATAAAAGACAACGAACAAAATCAAATAATAGATGAAAAATTGTACAAGATGGTGATGACGCATATTTTACAACTATACCTATAAAAGGCAATACTATTAACTGATAATAAAATTCCTGCATCCATATCAAATACTGCAGGGCACATTCATATGTAATCACGTATGTTATTATATGGCATATCTATCAAGAACAAAAATATAAACATATGAAAACAGGCTTTATTCATATGCCATATATCCCTGAACAAGTAATAGGAAAGTCTCTACCATCTATGAATATTGATGATATTGTACAAGCTCTAAAACTTACAATACAAGCAATAATAGAAAGCAAAAATGATATAAAATACAGGCTGAACTATATAGTTAGAAAAAGCTGTTGCAAAATGGTAAACTCATCTTGCAACAGCCTTTTATTTTATATGATATTATTTTTCACTTTGTCAATAAATCTTCGTGAAGATACGATGATTATCCGCCAGAATAAGAAGTTATGTCATTTGTAGAAATAAATGCTTTTTATATCATTAAAAATACTCATATATTTCTTTTATTCTTTTTTTCTTTTTAGGTTTATAAGTAGCATTTCCCTTTGTCCATCTCTACCTTCACCTTTAAAAACTGTAACGCCAAACCCCTTATCTCTCAAACCATCTACTACACTATGATATTCACTATCAAGTATTATCCTAACTTGTGCATCTCCAAAGGCAAGCATATTTTCTATTTTAGAGCCTACATAATTACCTGCTGAATATCCCAAAACCATAAGATATAAGATATATAGGATTATCTAATGTAGATATAACTTTCCCAAGCACAGATATATATATTATTACCTCAAAAACCCAAAAACAGCAGCTAGTTTTTGGCATACCTTTTTGTGAGAAGTATCGTACGTATAGACATAAAGGTAACATCACATATTCTAGCAAAAATATAAATAAACACATCAATATTGTCTCTACAGTTATAGTCTATGACATACTCCTAATTTTATAAATAATAATACTAGTAAAACCACTGTATTATATATTATAACTCTACTAATTTATTTTTATTGCATATATAGCCACTTGAGTTCTATCTTGTAACTCTAGTTTTTAGTATACTTGATACGTGATTTTTACTGTTTTTCACTTATATCTAGTTTTTCAGATATTCCTTTATTACTTAGACCAGATGCTATCTCTTTCATAACACTTACTTCTCTTCTTGTAAGTGCCTCTAATAATACTTTATCACTGGCATTCTTACTTTCATTAGTCATATATTTTTATTAATTGTGTAGCTAATGTAGGTTGTATATAACTACCACCATCGTACACAACTCTTATAGTCTTTACAAGAGTGTCAGAATCAGAGTCTTTTAGTACATATCCATCAGCGCCAAGATTAATACATTGAGATACATATTCTATATCATCATATACTGTAAGCATAACTATCTTTACTTTTAAAGCAGTGCTTTTATTTTTCTTAAGTGTGTCTATACCATTCATCTCCGGCATATTTATATCTAATAACAATATATCTGGTTTACATTTTTCTTACTGACTCTACAGCTTCTACACCAGACTTTGCTTTTTACAAATAACCTCTATGTCATTTTTCCATATCTAATACTCTAGAAAGTCCTCTCTTATAAGTTCGTGATCATCTGCTATCATCACTTTTTATTCTTTTCATTATGCATATACATCCTCCTTGTTCGGTATTCTTACCTTTATTATTGTTCCCTTACCTATTTTTCGATATTATATCTATAGTACCCTCTACTAAAGATACTCTCTTTTAATGACGATAGTCCAAATGATTTTTGAAAAATTTATATTCTTTACATCAAATCCAATTCCATCATCTTCAATATTTATATTTATATAATTCTTATTTATGGATATTTCTATATTTACCTTTTTGCTTGTGAGTGTTTTTGATATATTATTAAGGACCTCTTGCACTACCCTAAAAACTTATTATTTTTATATTTGGAACTTGATATTTCACTTTTTTTCTTTTTATATCTAGTTCAAATTCTATGTCTTTATTTTCTTTTTACTTTAGATATGAGTCCCTCCACACTAGATGTAAATCCTAATTCATCTAAGGATGTAGGTCTTAAATCGTACATTATTTTTTTCTTATTTCTTTTATTACATTTCTTAACTGTATTTTTAGCTGTTCTAATTCATTATATATGGTTTTGTTGGGAGATTCTTTTTCTATTAATTTTTATTATATCTGATTTTTATTACAAGAGACGCCATAGTCTGTGCCGGACCATCATGAATATCTCTTGCTATTCTGCTTTTTCCTTTTCTTGAAAAAGCCATCCACCTAGCAAATATATCACTACTTTCTTCTTTACTATTAGTATCTAACCTCATATATTCACTCATAACTTCTATCTTATTGAGCAAATCATCTGCCTTGGATACCAAATCATTATTCTTTTTGTATCTTAGATTCAAATTGTTCAAGACTAGTAAGTATATTTTTTTATCTGTGTCTGTTTTTTTCAAATAGGTCCTTTTGTATAATATAAGACTCTTCATATGCTACTTGTATATCGTCTGATGTATATTTTTGAAAATCACTACTTACTTCAGACAATCTTATCCTACTTTTGCAATTCTCTTTTTTTATATTTTTCTATATCAGTACTATAAGTCTTTATCATATTTGAGATATATCTAGATTTTACAGCTCTATTTTCTTTTTCAATCTGTTCGGTTATTGCAAATATCTCCTCTTTACCACTTTTGCATAGAGTCTAATATACTACCTATAGCTATATTTATACTTTTTTATGGTCTAATTCTTTCATTATCTGGAATTTTTCCTTATTGAAATTATCTAATGCTTTTTAATTCATTTATATTAAGTACGCGTTCTAAATCTATAGATATTATCATACTATCCTCAGTTTTTACTATAGAGTCTACAAAATCTCCCTCATTTGCTACGACTTTAGGGTGTAGAATCTATTGTTGTATCATCTATATGTTTTATCCCTACTACCTCATCTACCAAAAATCCTACAGGTATAGAATCTATCTCCACTATTATTACCTTTTTGATTTTTTTCATATCCACTAGGACATTGTATTTAATTTTTGCCAGATTAATTATACAAAGTACATCGCCACGAAGATTAATAACTCCTCTACAAAACTAGGTTTATTAGGTAAAACTACTGTCTCTTGGGTTTTTATATATCTCTTTTACTTTTAATATGTTTACACAATACTGTTGATGTCCTATCTTAAATACAACTAATGTCTGATTCATAAAATGCTCCTTGAAAATCTATTTTTTATATGATTTAGATGAGCTTTCAAAGAACCAGTAACTCTTTTTATGTATTCTTTCCTATATATTTCCCTATTTGCTACATCTTCATCAGATAAATTACCTTCTTCTGCCATTTTTTGAAAACTTATTTATCTTATCTATAAGTTCAGCCTCACTAAGTTTTTTTGTATATCTTTCATAATCATACCTCAAATCATATTACTACAAAACTATACATTTTAGCACCCGAATATACACAATTAATATCAATCCTATTTTTATCATAATTTCTCTTATTTTTTTAAATATATATTTTTACTAGGGTACTTTTTATTTTTCTAATATACAACTTATACACTTAAGTACAATTTAGATTTAAAAATTACAACTTAAAAGCATTGAATAATTTTGATTAACTATGCTAGGTATTATTTTCTAAAAGTTAATCATACTGATAACTCCACTTACTATGGTAGTTATTACTGATGACTATAGATGCTATCATAGCTATTCTTGCATTTCTTTTTTTGCTTTATCTGCCTAGAGTTTAATTTTTACTTCCTTTTTATTCATACTATCTTCATTCTTTATTTCATATTTTTATTTTTCTTTGACATACATATCTCCAATTACATTCCCTATAATTATAATAATCTATGAACATATTACTTATAAAATTTGCTCGCAGATATTATTTTTCTATTTTAAATATTCCCTTTATAGTAAGATTGTTGTATTTTTATTATGCACCTTCAATACTATCTTCTTCTATCATCAAAGATATTCCACAACTGTTGCTAATAGCTCTAGGCGTTGGTATTACCATCTTTTCAAAATGTTCCTCGCTAAAAACATTTATCAGCCATCATTGCAAAATTAGTAGAATCAAAACTAATAACTACCACTATATAGTCAATTTGTTAGTAGATTTGTTCAGCGAGTCAACAATATCATACATATTTCCTATAGAACCTACCTTTACACTTTCTTTAAGATTATAAAAGTCAAGGCAAGCACCACAAGATACTATTTCTACTCCATTTTCTTCTAAAACTTTTTAGATTTTTTTATAGTCTCTTCATTTTCACTAGTAAGTTTTAACACCCGAATTTAAAAACATCACTTTCTTAGGAAAATGGCTTTGATTGAGTAAGTGTAAATATAAAACCTTTCATAAGAGTAGCCCCTAAATCATCATTACCATATCCTAATATATTCGTTCTTATAAGTATAGTTTGATTTTCTTGAGTTACTATCATTTTGTTTTCATCATTTTGAATAGTTTCTTTTTTTCTATGCTAACTACAAAATTATTACCATCTTTGCTAGATTTTGATTTTTAGTGATAATGATTTTTGCTAGTTTTTCAAGATTTTGTACAGCAACATTATTATCAACTATTACATCTAATACTATATTCTCATTTTTCTTCCAAAAATTGTTTTTGCTTTTTATAACCGGCATAGGACAATCAAGATTAGTACAGTCAAGTCTTTTATTTTTCCATATTAATTCTCCTTAAATATTTTTAATAAATAAGCTACACTCTATTTTCAGGCACAAAATCGAATATGTCATCTTGCATGATTTTTTTCTACATTATCGTCATTTATTTCATAGGCTATAAGAGTGCAACCTGTAATAACAGGTAGTTTTGATATATCTTTTAAATCTCTATTTTTCTAATATAGTCTGTAGAGCCTTTTACAGTTATTCCATGAGTTATTATAAGAGTATTTTCATAATTTAATTTTTATCTTACCTAATGCTATTTGTACCCTATCTATAAGTTGCTTGAATGTTTCTCCAGTTTTATTATCATAGTTTAATGGATCTTTCTCAAACATCTCAAACATTTCTTTTATCTTTTTTCCTTGACCTGTTCTATAGTCATTCCTTCCCAATCCCCAAAAGACATCTCTTAATTCACTAAAGTAAAATATTGGAAATTCATTACCTGCTCTTACATAATAAGAAGTGTCCTTTGCGCGTTTTAAGTCAGATGTAACTATAGCAGTTATGTCAAGATTTTTATCCTATAGGATAATTCTATAGCTTTTTCACACCATCAGGTGTAAGTGCAGAGTTCATAAAGCCTTGTAATCTTTCCCTCTTCATTCCAAGTAGTTTTTCCGTGTCTTGTTATATAAAGTTTTCATGTATATCCCCTACTTTTCTATTCCTATCCTAGCATTTACACTCCCTTAGTATAATAGTGTTTTATCTCATCTATATTACTTACCAAATCAGCACACTGTATTATTTTTCTATAGCATATCTACCAGTAAGCACAAGCTCAGTATTTTCTGGTTTTTAGATTTATTATGTCGAGTACATCTTGTAAAGATATGAGATTTTTTGTGTAGAGCTATGTTTATTTCATCTAATACAACTACATCATAATTCGATATTTCTTTTTTATATCATCTATAGCATTTTTTTCGCAAGCAGTATATCTTCATCACTAGGACTATTAAAAACAAATTTTTCACTACCATATTGTCTAATAGTAAAAATTAGGCAAAAATCTACTGCTTTTAATTCACTGTAATCTCTTCCTTTTAAAAATTGACCAAAAATACACTATATCCTGCGCAAACAGCCCTTAAACAAAGACCTAACGCACAAGTAGTCTTGCCCTTGCCATTGCCGGTATATACTTGTACATATCCTTTATCTTTCATAATATCTCCATTATTTTTCTTTTTTCTTTTTAGTTCCTTTTATATGTCTTCTTAATTCACCTATAAACTCATTCTCATTTTCTACCTTACTCATATATAGATGTTACTAAGACCTTTTTTTATTAAGGTTTATTTGTATACCATTTTTTTATTAAGTTTTTGTACTGATAACATATCAGAAAAAAGTATAAACTTCCCTGCATAATACATTCCATTTTCATATATATTTATTTTTCTAATAGATATGTATGCCACAAGTATGACAAAATATATAAATAATATAGCTGTAACAGCAGTATTAAGACTTCTTCTTTTGTCTATATAAAATAATACAGCATATAAAAATTCTATAAATATCATTATGTAACCTGTTATTTTTATGCCTGAATTGTGATTATAATCCTTTGTCTTTTTCTCCACCCAGTCTTTTCATATTTATATAGTGATTTGCAATGTAGATTGTGTATCCATGTATACCACAATCATAAAAATATTATTTTTATAACAGTTCCCAATGTAAAACCTCCATAATTTAAGTATTAATTTTTATAATTATATCACAAAAAAATAAATAATAACTATAGTTTCAAGAAATATTAACCAAAATGAATTTTATTAGAAATATATGATATATAAATTATCAAATCTTATAACAAGTGAAAGCGCATATTAATATATACTTATAAAAACAAATTATTTTTATAATAAAAACACTATATCATATACAATAAATGTATTGATATAGTGTACTATTATACTATATAGTTACGTGGTTTTTCCCATTTTGTTTGCTAAAAGTACATGTTTTTATCGGCTCTTTTACTACGTTATTCTCATCTTTATCTTTTTACTTAATATAGAGCCCCCTATAGATACAGTAACTTTATGCTCTATTCCATTTTCTCTAAGCACAGAGTTTTCCACTAGCATTCTTACTTTTTCAGCTATTTTTTAAGTTCTTGTTTGTTTACCATAGGCAAGACTATTACAAATTCTTCTCCACCCCATCTTGCTACTAAATCGCTCTTTTCTTACTCCATTTAAAAATGTATTAGATACTACTTGCAATACCTTATCGCCCAAACTATGTCCATAGGTATTATTAAATATTCTAAAATTATCTATATCTATAAATAACACTCCAAATTTAATTCCCTAATGCCTTATACTCATTCATCTTTTGAACTTAAAAACTACTAACATATCTTCTATTTGGTAGACCTGTTAATTGGTCATATAATGCAAGTATCTTTAAATCATCCACACTATATTCATCAAGTGCTTCTACTTTTCTTGTCATATGATTTTCATCTATCTTTTGAAATACTTCTACTGCTCCTATTATCTTACCATTTTCAAATACAGGCGTAGCTTCAACTTTTACTTTTACCTATGACCAGCCTTTATGATGTAAATATACTACAGCTTCTCTATCTTTTGCCAATCATGTATAGTAGCTTGTAATGGACACCCCTCTATACATAGCCTATTACCTTCTTCATCTACGATGGTTTAATATATTGTTAAAACAGTACTTACCTACAACCTCATTATAATCAAAGCCACTTAAATCAGTCGCCCCTTTATTCCAAAAAGTTATTTTTCTCATTATCTACAAAATATACTCCAATATCCATGTTTTCAAGCATTTTTTATAAAGCTCATTATATGTATTTTTCCATGTTATTATTTCTATTTTCCATAAAGTCTCCCCTTATGCTTTATGAAATTATATTTTTTTATTTCTCATATTAATAATATTATTACCTAATTTTTAAATATAAAAACATAATTTTCTACATCAATAACATAAAAAAATAAACTACCTGATATTATATTTCAAACTCTTTTATTATAATAATCTCTCAAGTAGTTCATTTATAATGTTTCATAACAAAACTTTTTATTTTTGTATCGAACCAAGATTGTCCAGTATTTATTTCTACTTTTTAACTCTACTTTTCATTTTTATACGCATTTTTGCATCTCTTCTTGTAGTAATACTTTATATATTCTTTTTCATCTTCTGTAGCTTCTATTATAAGCTCATCATGTACCTGTAATATAAGTTTTTGACTTTAAGTCTTCTTTTTAGCCTTTCACTTACTTTTTATCATAGCTTATTTTTTTATTATATCTGCTGCACTACCTTGTATAGGAGTATTCATAGCTAGTCTTTTTCCTAGATTTCTTATCATAAAAGTTCTTTTTGCTTTTAATTCATTTATATATCTTCTTCTGTTTAATATAGTAGTAACATATCCTTGATCTTCTGCTTTTTACTATATCTTCCATATTTTTTTCTATATTTTTATATCTATCCAAATAGCTTTTTATATATTCTCCAGCTTTTTCTTTGTTATACCTAAATTACTCGAAAGTCCAAAATCACTTATACCATACACTATCCCAAAATTTTACAGCTTTCGCTGCACTTCTTTGCTCTTTTGTAACTTCATCTAAAGATACATTAAATACTTCAGATGCAGTTTGTGTGTATATCCACATCTTTATTAAATGAATCTATCATATAAGGCTCATCTGATATATGTGCCAATACTCTAACTCTATCTGTGAATAGTCTGAATCCACAAGAACACAGCCTTTTTAGCTACAAATGCTTTTTCTAAGATTTCTACCTAATTCCAATCTAACAGGTATATTTTTGAAGATTTGGTCTCTGTTGATGATATACGCCCCTGTAGCTGTAATAGTCTGATTAAATGATGAGTGTATTCTATTTGTATCAGGATTTATTATATTCAGTAACCCTCTACATAAGTAGATTGCAGTTTTGTATATTGTCTATATGATATTATCTTGTCGATTATTTCGTGATGCTCCCTTTAATTCTTTCTAGCACCTTCGCATCTGTAGAGTATCCTGTTTTTGTCTTTTTAATTACAGGTAGATTTTAATTTTTCAAAAAGTATAACTCCCATTTGTTTTTGGAGAATTTATATTAAAAGTTTCTCCTGCAAGAGAGTATATCTTGTTCTAATACTTTTTATATGCTCTGCAAAACTCCTGTCTTTGTTTTTTTCCAGCTCTTTTTATCTATAGCTACACCTATGTACTCCATATCAGATAATACAGTAAGCAGTTTTCATTTCTACATCTTCAAATAGACTTAGCATTTCATATTCTTTTATTTTTGCTAATACCTTTTTCTTTTTGTATCTTGTATTACTTTTTAGAACCTTCATATAATAAGAAGCTACTTCATCTTTTTGTAAATACATTTATGATCTTTTTACCTTTTCCAAAAACTCTTCATAAGATTGTATGTTAGGCTCTCCATATTCCAAAGCTATATTTGATATATCATAGTTTGACTCTTTCTGATTTAACAAATATTTAGCTATTTTTAAGATCATATGATATTCCCTTTCATAGTGATATCATATGGCAATAGAGCTAAATATTCATTTTTTTATATCAAATCCGTATTTTTATTTTTCATCTTCAAGTATGTATTTTATAGCTTCAAAAATCATCTATCAAATAATACTTTCCATGTGATAATATGCAAAATGATAATACAGCCTTTTATATTTACAAGAGAGTTTTCTCTTATAGCTTTTTATATATTTCATCCTTTACATTATCTATAAATTCTTTTTATGTCTGTATAATATTGTATCTATTTCCTGTTGTTTATCTACTATATTATTTTCATTTGTTGTAAAAGTAGATAGTCTTTTGACAAGAGACATCATATTATGCTCTACAAAAATTCTGTTAATTTTTGTGTATCTATTTGTCTAAAATAAAAACTCACTTGTTTGCAAATCTACCGGTATATTTATATTGATAGTTGCTAATTGTTTACTAAGATATGCAGATTCCTTATCATTTTCTAACTTATCCTTTGTAGCACCCTTTATCTCATCTAAATGTGTGTACAGATTTTCTATACTACCATAATCTTTTATCAGTTTTAGTCCCTGTCTTTTCTCCAATACCTGCTACACCTTTTATATTATCAGATGCATCTCCCATAAGTGCTTTTTAAATCTATGAACTGTAATGGCGTAATACCATACATATTCATCATAGCTTTATCATCTATTATTTCTAATTCTGTTATACCTGTAAAAAGTATCTTTACCTTATCAGAGGCTAGTTGAAAAGAATCTCTATCCCCTGTTATTATGAGTACTTCTATATCTTCTTTTTCAAAAATATTTTGATACGGTCCCTATTATATCATCTGCTTCATATCCTTCTAACTCCATCTTTTGTTATACCAAAATAATCAAGCATCTGTTTAAGTGGAGCTAATTGTCTGCAAGTTCATCTGGTATACCCTTTCTGTTTCCTTTTGTAGTCACTGTACATCTTGTGTCTAAATGTAGTGCTTTCAAATCAAAAGCCACACCAAAATGTGAAGGATTATAATCTGTTATTATTTTGAATAATATATTTGCAAAACCATATATGGCACTGTATTTAAACCGTTTTTATCTGTAAGTTGTGGTACTGCATAATATGCTCTATTTACAAGGGGAATTGCCATCTATTATTACTAATCTTTGCATTTATTCCTCCAAATGTTTTATATTCAGATCTCATTCTTTTCTTTTATATCTGTCAACTCTGAAAAATTCATAAAAATCTTATTTTATCAAATTTTTTCTTGTGTATCTATAGGCTTAGCCTCCAACAAAAAAATCTCGTCATAGACTCTATTATATCTTTAAACGGATCTTGAGATACATACTCACTCATAAATTCATCTTTCATGTCTTAAGTAAAAATACTTCCTAGAATCTGTAGTACTAGAAAGTTTACTATCCTTATACATAATATCATTCCAAAACCTGATATAAAATTGCATAAGATAGGAATCTTTTTAGAAAGACTTTTTATAGTTTTCAAAAATCATCTATATCTGATACTGATGCCACTCTTTGTATAGTCTATTTGAAAAATTACTCAATACTGCTACTCTCGATAATTCATTCATAATACTATGATAAAAATCTAGTCAAAAATCATTAGATACCTCTGCTCCAAAAATCACTAGGATCTCATACCAAGGTAGCCCCTCTTATTATTTTTGAAAATCACTAGCATACGTTATAAGACCTTTTCACCATCTGAAAATATAAAAAAAGCCCTTAAAAATATTTTGAATAAACAAACTATCTAACAACAATATCTCTGTATTTATAAAGTTTTTGTACTTTTTGTCCTGTTCATTATTTATATCAGTGTATTGTTATAGCCTTTAAAGATTTTTGATTGTATATTACCATTTTCTATTTCATAATATCCTAAAATCTCAAATCTGCCACATAACTGCCCAAGTATTAAATATGCATCTAAATCAGAATGTTTTAGTAAAATAGATAGTATTTCTTGATGTGTCTGTGGATTCAAAAACTTCTCTCCTCATTCATAGTAGTTATTATAGACTTTAGTTTTTCATAATCATCAACTGATAATACACCTTTTAAATTATTAAGCTGTCTGTCTTGCACTTCTGTTTTTTGCTATCAAACTCTATATTTTCTGTTATTTCTGAGTATCAAGATAGGTATCTTCTACGGTATTTTCTTTTAACAGTAGCTAACCCACCTGCCTCTTTTTCAGCTATATTTTTTGTGTATTGATTTAGATAGTTATTGAGCTTAGTTGCATATGAAATTAATTCACTATCATCGAATATATTTTGTAATTTTTCATTATCTTGAGATATCTTATTTACATTAGAGTTTAGATTATCTATAGTTTTGTCTATTTGCCTAAAAATGTTTTTTGCATTATTAATTTCCTTATCATTAAGATAATATCTAAGATCACCTAATACTTGTCACAAAATTTTTATAAGCTATCTTATCATCAAATAACACGTTATGTTCCGATACTACTATCCTAAATATAGAAAATCAAACAAAAATATTGTTAACAATAGAATAAGAAATTTATTTTTCAATTGTTCCTCCAAAAATTATATATAACTAAATTTATTGAAAAATTAACTAATTTATGATATTATATAATAAATTTCAACAAATTACAATTTTTAAAAATCTTTACTATTCACATAAAAATGGGTACTATATTAAGAGATTTATGTGATAGATTTATTAATATATATTAAAGGAATGATAACAAATATGTTTTTCTGCTTTATGATACAAAACAAAATTAGCTATAATAGCTATTTTTGTTATCATAGCTTTGAGTATTGGGTTTGTTATGTCTCTTTGCTTAAAACTTGATAGTACCAACATCAAAACCTATACCAAAGCAAACTGCAACTATATCAGCCCAAGAAACTCCAAAAACCAACTGTAAAAAGAAGATATACTGAAACAACTACAACAGATAAGAATATACAAATACTCAAACAACAGATGCAAAACAAGAAAATAGCACAAGCAACAAAACATCTTTTGAACAAGGAACTATATTGTAGGAAAAGATATAAAAGCAGGTCTATACAAACTTATAGCAACAGATACTGATAGCTATTATAAAATTATGGACGGCAAAGGCGATGAAGAGATAAACGTACAACAAGATATGGTATTTTTTTAATTTTACATATGTAGATTTAAAAGATGGGCAAGAGATATACGTTTTTGATGCAAAACTTATTTTCAAAGTGCTATGACACCATACAACGACAGCAAATATATATCAGGACAATATAAGAGAGATATGATATGCCTGAGGGAGATTATATAGTCTCACCGAAAAAGATATAGGAATATAAGATTATCATCTTCTCCAATGAGTCTGATATAATATTTAGCCAATATATAGAAAGTCCTGCAACTATAAGTGTAAAAAGGTCAATACCTAACACTTAACAATGTGGAGATAAAAATCAATGAAAGATTTAGGGTTTATATTTTCATATACCATTTTGTAATTCAAAGTGTTACTATTGTGATTTTGACTCAAAGGTAAGCACATCAGAAGATAAAAAGGTATATAGAAAATCTTATAAAGAAATAGATTTAGCAAGTACAATATATAACTTGCAAGAATATACTATAGATACTATATTTATAGGAGGTGGTACTCCCACTTCCTTAGATGAAAAACTGCTGAACTATTATTACAAAAATAGATGGCAGTTTTTCTTTGCAAAAACTTAGAATATACAATAGAAATGAATCCAAACTCAATAAGGAAGAAAAATAAAAACAATTAAAAATTCAAAAATAAATAGAATAAGTATAGGTCTACAATCAACAACAAAGATGAATTACTACAACTAGGTAGAACTCATAGTTATGAAGATTTTGAAAAACATATAACTTACTTAGAAAACATAATTTTTGACAATATAATATAGATGTAATGATGGGCATACCTCATCAAAATTATAATAGCTATGTGAAAAACTTAGAAAAATAATTGCTTTTAAATCCGGAACATATATCCGCATATATGTAATTGTTGAAGAAAAATACAAGATTTTTGATTGGTACAATGATGGCATATTTACATTAGATGATGAACTTACTCTAAAAATTATATGAATATACTATAAACTACCTAAAAATAACGGCTATGAACAATATGAAATATCAAACTTTGCAAAAATGATAAATATTGCAAACATAATATAAAATATTGGCAAGTAAAAGAATATTTAGGTTTCGGACAAAGTGCCAGCTCATATCTTAACAGATTCGAAAATTCAAATACACAATATGTACAACTTCTATACTCCCAATAACAAACGAGCAAATACAGACAAACAAGACTTATATGAAGAATGGATATTTTTAAAACTAAGAATGAATAAGGGTATATTCATAGATGAAATAGATAAAACATTTGATATGAATTTTAGAGAAAAGTACAAAGTAACTACAACAACTATATGATAAAAGTTGATTAATGACTACACTAATACACTCTTCTTGTCAATAGACGGTATAAAAATAAGTAATCAAAATATTTTTGAGTTGATGTAAATGACAGATATAATATCAGTAGTAGGTGCAGCGGAAAGACCACATATATAGAAAAACTCTCGCCATCTATCACAGATGTACTAGTATCTACTACTACTAAAATGAAACTACCACACATAACAAAATATGATAAGCTGATATTAAAAAGACACGAGTTTGAGACATACAAAAATTATTTTCTTAGAAAAACACTATAAACAAAACAAATTTACAATGAAACAGATAAAAATTTTGAAAAATATGACTATATAGTATTGTCAAACAGACTATCTTCTTTTAATCCTATTTTTGATGAACAGGCACTTAAAAATAAGACATTTCATAAAAAACTATAACAAAAAGCCTATCGCATTTTAGACACATAGTATATATTATTTTTTGACAAATATAAAAATTTCAGACGAAAATCAAAAATATATGCATATAATAGATGATGAAATATATTCTTTTTCAAGATATTTTGACACTATATTTTTAGAAGCAGACGGTGCAGACGATTAAAATACTCAAAAACCTATGAACCTGTAATATCAAAATATACTACCAAAAACAGTAGCTATAGTAGACATAACTGTCTTGGGCTGTATAGTCGATGAAAAATAATATATAATATAGATGATTTTTATCCAACTTAAATACTAACATAGGCTATAAAATAAACTTAGATATATTGATACAACTTATAAAGATAAAATGCCCTATTCAAAAATGCAATAGGACAAAAAGACATTATTTTTAGTAAGGCAACTACAAAAGAACATTTAGAATATATTGATTACATAAAAATAAGATAAATTTGATGTATAAGGTGATTTATACTGTTTATATCCTCTTTAATGTTTTTAAATGTTATTTTTATAATAATATGTGGTATAATCAAAAATAGGGTAATGGAAGAATAAGACAAATAATATATATAATATTATTTCAATGTATATGATGTATTTTTGATAAACCTACACTATTGTATTATAGCATTATCTAAACGTTTAAATAATTTGATATAGACGAAGATATTTTGAATACAATATTTATTGAAATCAAAAACACTTTGTTATGTGAAGAGCATTTAAAAATTAGATTTATCGATTAATAACATAGTTCTTTTTACTCCTATTATAATAATATTTTTTATATTTTTAGGAGATTTTTGTATGGTATAACAAACATTTATCTAAAAACACTGAAATAATTTTTATATGTACTGTTTTTATTTGGATTATTCACTTTGCTTTATTCTGAATAAAGGAGGATATGATGAAAAACAAATTATTAAGTATGATGCTTAGTATGTTACTAGTCGTAACTGGTAACCCTGCAAATCACACACTGTAAAATGCAGAAAACTCTAATAGCCCACTACCAACCCAAAAATAACACATACAGCAAAGATAGTAAATCAGGAAAAATAGTGCGTTGTGTCTTAGAGATATAGAGGGCGAAATAAAAGTTCAATGGCCACTTCGTAAAAGACCTATAGATCTTGTAGTTATACTAAGACGTATCAGTGCTCATTTACAGATAAGCGCTGATATAGAAAAATTAGTAAAGTAAAACGAGAATTAATAAAAATAGGTAAAGATTTACACGACGGAATAGTGCTAATCGTATGATGGTAGTATCATATGGTGACATGGAGATCCATTTGCTGGAACATAAATCTGAAAATGATGTTAAAAATCTTACCATATCGAAAAACTGATGCCGATGCATTTGCCGATCTAAAAAGTAAAAACAGTATGGCCTTTAAATTATGAAACTAGTGGTGCAAATTTTGAAAAATGCAATAAATGCTATTAAGAGTGATGGAGGTACTCCAACTGCATCAGGACTATATAGAGGTCTTGATTTATATGAAAAATTCACCTAATAGAACGCTCCCAGATGATAATGATCGTATGAAAGTATTTTTGCTGATAACAGATGGTATAGCAAACGTAAGATTAAACGGAAAAAATATATTATGACTATGTATAAAAACTCTTACGGTTGGTATCAAAATGAATATCCTCAGTTTTTATAAGTACGCATTAAAGGAAGTAGCTGAGCAAGCAAAAAGGATAACAGATAAAAACTATCTACTAACTACAGCTTTTTGGGAAAAATATACAATCCTCTCAATTTGTAACATCACAATGAAGATCCCACAGTAGCCTTTTAGGAGAACTCTTGATTATTCAAACAACGAATTTAAAAATGGCTTCAAATGGTCTTCATATAAGTGGAAACGATCTCAGATCAAGTAGTATCAAAAAAATATCAGTATGTCAAAGAATACAACAACCATCAAGTGATAGGATAGAATTAACACTTGACAAGGGCTTTGTATAGATGATATATCTGATATAAAACTAGTTTCTGACGTTTTAACTGAAGATAACAAAGCTAAAATAGAAAAATAAAAGCTGAATATAATTTATCTAATATATCTATAGTAGATAATAAAATGATTTTAAAAACCAACTATAGAAAAACAATGACCAAAAATATGATAAAATAGTATTTTCTATGGCAAAAAATGCCACAAATAAACTACACTATCATATAGACTAAAGAAAAATGTGTTCAAAAAGGAAAATAGCACTGTATTTACAGGTATGCTAATAGTTATGAAACAGAGTATAAGATGCCTGATGCTTTATATAGATGGTATACAGCAAATCCTAATCAATGTGAAATAAACCCTGAAAATGACAGAACCAAAGGGTTAAAATATCAAAAATAGTAAAAGATCAAAATCCTAATACTACTCATAGCGAAAGTGATATATCAGCTATGCTAGATGAATATAATGAAAACTTTAGCTACGATGTAAACTATTCTTTTGGTACTGGTACGTCATTACAAGACAAGATGCAATTAGTAGATAATATAAAACGAAAATCTAAAAATAACAAAGGTAACACTTACAGGCTTCGATCCTAATAAAGACAAAGTAAGTGAAAATAGATATAACAAATAGTGTGTCTAATAATAAGATAGATTACACTATGCCAAAATATTCTAAAAATACATCTAAAGAAAGCTATAACTCATCTAGAAGGTAAGATTATACTCTTCATGTAGAAGTAGCTATAAAAGATGATGTATTAAATGATGTAGCTAAACCAGATACTGTAATAAGCGATATAATCTCTATAAAAAAATACTGCTTATTTAACTCTAACACCAAAAACCTATTACTCCTAATACTCCTGTTACTCCTAAAGATTATCCATCAAACGAGTAACTACAAGGGTAAAGAAAGAAAATTCAGTAGAAAAATAGTAACTGATATAGATGAAAATGGTGTAAAAATACTTTAAATTCTGTTAATGAAAAATTTGAATATACTGTTAATTACTATTTAGGAAATAATATTGCTAATAACTATAGTATTCAACTTGAAGACGAAATCAATAAAAGGTCTTGAAGTTACTGGAATTGAACTTACAGGTAATCACTTAGGCAAACGTCTTAAAAACCATTAATCTTCCTCTTAGCAGAGTATTTAATAGAGACTCTAATAAATTTGCTTATAGATTTCCTAGTAAACAACTCTTACTCTTACCTTGAGGTAAGACTTTTACTCTTAAAGTTTATGTAACTTTCAAGAATATGATAGTGCTGTTGATGGCAAAATTGAAAATATTGCTAATCTTGTAATAATACCTAATGAGCCCTAATAGCCCTATAAATCCGGATCCTAAAAACCCTAATAACCCTTACAACCCTAATCCTATGGATCCTAATGACCCTAATGACCCTGATCCTGAAAATCCACCTACTCCTATAAGTCCAGATCCTAATACACCACCTTTACCATCTAATCCTGTTATAACTTTTGTACCAAATCATGAGTAATGTAGTTGTTTATTATAGAAGTAGATTATGATGATACAAGCAAGATAATCAACCATACTCTATCAGAAAAGATAAACAAAACAGGAATAGTAAATGAGCCTTTCAAAACTACTCCTTTTTGTGGAAGAGGGTTTTGGAGTTCGTAAGAGTAGATAAAAACGGTAATATACTAGAAAAATTCAAAATGATCCTATAGATGGAAAAATCACTAAAGAAACTCAAGTATACACTTACTATTATAGAAGAAAGCCTATACAAGTACAATTAAAAGCTAGAAAATATATGCCTGTAGAAGGTATGGTTGACAGCACTTTTTACTTTTTAGACTTATAGATTCTAATGGTAATGTAGTATCTGAGCTAAGACTACAAAATACTAACGGTATGTTAGCTGATGTTTATTTTGAAAAACTTAAATTCAATAAAAAGATGTAGGTAAGACATTTGATTATACTATACAGAAATAAAATGATGGAAAAATCTATAAATGTTAATGGTAATCCTTCAAAAGTAGTATACGATGAAAACTCACACAAAGTGCAAATAAGTATATTAGAGATGAACACAGGTGTTCATGCAAATGAAAAATCATTTGATATAGATGGTAATGTAGTGCCTATTACTATCACTAATACTACTGATGGGCAGATAATACCTGCTCCACCTGCTCCACCAGCAAATAAAAGAAAAACTTAAAAATAATAATTCAAAAATTGGATGTCAGATTCTAAGTTACCTAATGAAGTAAATGTAAAACTATTTGCTAATAATGTTGAACTAAGAACTGATGTTTTAAATGCGGATAACAATTGGAATATAGTAATAGACAATCTTGATAGATGCGGATAACAATAATATAGTATATACTGTAAAAGAAGCATCTGTAGATGGATTTATATCAAATACAGCAAGTAGATATATAGATGCAAATACAATAGATTTGATGTTACTAACACTCCAAAAACTGTAGAGCCACCAACTCCAAAACCTCCAACTCCAACACCTCCGACTCCATATATACCTCTTGAAGTGGCGGTGGTGGCGGTGGACGAAGAACTCCTAATGATCACGCCAACTAAACCTGATAAACCAGATGTGCCGGTAACACCTGATACCCAAAACCTCCTACACCTGATACTCCAGTTACTCCAATTACACCACCGACTACTCCGACTACTCCTGCACACCAATTACACCTAATACTCCACCGACTACTCCTGACACTCCACCAACGACAATAATTCCAGATAAAAACACCAAAAAGATACTCCAAAACAAGGTAAAATACCTAATAATCCGGAGGATACTATAAAAATTACAAATCCACCCTAAAAATGGATAGTAAAAAGTAGATAAGGATGGTAATTGGAAATACACTCCTAAAAAGAATTTCTTTGTTGGAAAAGATTCTTTCAAAGTAGTAGTAGAAAAACCAGATGGTACTCAAGAAGAAGTAACTGTAGAAATAGACGTTGAAAGATCCTCTCTAGGTCCTGTAACTCCAGAAGAAGAAATAAGCGAAGATGTACCCTACAGATACTACTCTTCCTACAACTGGTGTAAAACAAGATAATTATTATATATTACTTGGAGCAATGTCTGTACTAGCTATCAAAAAGAATAATAATAGATATAGATACAATCTATTTTTACAGACAAAAAGTACGCACTAAAGTTGCGTACTTTTTCATTTCAAATTTTTACTTAATATTATTTTAATAACCTACAATATTATTTACAATTTATAATAATACAATTAATTTCCTATAATTAAACTTTTATAGCTATATAGTCAGCTTATATTACATACATTTATATTAATAATTTTTAGTATATATTATATTATTATATTATATTTCTATAATTCTAAAATGTTTTAATATTATTTTTAAATCCATAGTAATAAATATATATAGTAATTAAAAATTTAATAAAATAGTTTACAAATTAAGCAAATAAGTGTATTATATATATTATAAATGTAATATTTATTTCAAAAATAAAAATATAATCCTAAATGAAATAAAAATTGCATAATTATAATTTATGTGGTATCATTTTTAGTTAATAATAGGTTAAATCATATGTAAAACTGAATTTGTTTGGAATAAATACAACTTGTATATTTTATAAAATGCATTTTTAAATTGTCTTTTTCTATCATATGCAAACAGTATTTTGTTATTTACATTAAATGTAGTATTGCAATTTTTATAAAAAAATTTGATTTTACAATAAAATATTAATACACATTGTTTGTTTTTCATTGTTTTAATAAAGGGTGGTTTATGGGAGATAAATATATACTTAGGGTGTAGATATAGGTTCTACAGCATCTAAGTGTATTATGCTGGAAGATGGCAAGAAAATAGTAGGTACTTCAAAAGTAGATGTGGTGCTGGTACTTCTGGTCCGTCTAGGCAATTACACAAATACTTGAACAAACTAATATGAAAAGAGAGGATATAAATTATATAGTAGCTACTGGATATGGTAGAAACTCTCTTGAGGAAGTTGATTTTCGATGTCTGAACTTTCTGTCACGCAAAGGCGCTTATTTCTATTTCCAAAAGTAAGAACAATTATGACATAGGTGGACAAGATTCAAAAGGCGCTTAAAATAGATGAAAATGGTATGCTTGAAAAACTTTGTAATGAATGATAAGTGTGCTGCTGGTACCAGTAGATTCTAGATGTAATCGCAAAAGGTGCTTGAGCAGATTTATCAGCTTTGACAAGATTTTAGATGCAAAAATCTGAAAAATGATGTACCTATAAGCTCTACATGTACTGTTTTTGCTGAATCTGAAGTTATATCTCAGCTGGCAAAAAGGTACTAAAAATAGAAGATAGTAGTAAAAGGGATACTATACAGCTATCGCTAGTCGTGTAGGTTCTCTGCTAAAAGAGTAGGTATCGAAAGATGATGTTATAATGACAGGTGGAGTCGCTCTTAATCAAGGTATGGTAGAGCATTGGAAAAAGCTACAGGCTTTAAGATACATCACTAGTCAATATTGTCAACTAAATGGTGCGTTAGGTGCGGCACTTTTCGCTTATCAAAAAGGTTAGCAAATAATCACCATATAATTTTATAAATAAATGAGGGGGACTTTTAAAAATGGCAAAAATGGAAAAATTACCAAATAAAAACCCTAGACCTATAGAAGGTCACAAACCAGCAGCAGCTATACTAAGAGGAGTTGTTGATAAGGTATATAATGATGCTTTGGGAAGCTAAAAAAGAGGAGAACTAGTTGGATGGAGTTCATCAAAATTCCCAATTGAGCTTGCAAAAAGCATTTGACTTACAAGTAGTTTATCCTGAAAAATCACGCAGCTACTACAGCAGCAGATGGTTTAAGACTATGTCAAGAAGCTGAAGATATAGGTTATGATAATGATATATGCGGATACGCTAGAATAAGTTTTAGCTTATGCAGTTGATGCACTCACTGATGCAAGAAGAATGCCTCAGCCTGACTTTATTATGTTGCAACAACATATGTAATATGATGACAAAAATGGTACGAAAAACATAGCTAGAATTCATAACATACCACTTATAATGATAGATATACCTTTTTTTCAAATACAGTAGATGTTCCTGAAGAAAAAGTTGATTACTTAATAGGTCAATTCAACCACGCTATAAAACAATTAGAAGAGCTTACTGGTAAAAATTTGATGAGAAAAAATTTGGAAGATGCTTGTGCTGAGCAAATAGAACAGCTTCTGCTTGGCTAAAATCTGTAATTATATGGGCGTAAAACCATCTCCACTTAGTGGTTTTTGACCTATTTAATCATATGGCTGATATAGTTGCTGCTAGATGTGATGAAGAAGCTGCAATGGGCTTTTGAACTTCTTGCTCAAGAATTTGAACAATCTATAAAAAGATGGCACTTCTACTTGGGAGTACCCAGAAGAACATAGAATACTATTTGAAGGTATACCTTGCTGGCCAGGTCTAAGACCACTTTTTGAACCACTAAAAGATAATGGTGTAAACGTAACAGCTGTTGTTTACGCTCCTGCATTTGGATTCAAATATGAAAATATAAGAGAAATGGCTGCTGCTTATTGTAAAGCTCCTTGCTCAGTTTGTATAGAAACAGGAGTTGAGTGAGAGAAACTATGGCTAAAGAAAACGGAATAAGTGGTGCACTTGTAAACTACAACCGTAGCTGTAAACCCTTGGGTGGAGCTATGCCTGAAATAGAAAGAAGATGGAAAGAAGACCTTGGTATACCTGTAGTTCACTTTGACGGAGATCAAGCTGATGAAAGAAAACTTCTCAACAGAGCAATACAATACAAGAGTTCACAGGTCTTGTTGAAATAATGAACGAAAGAAAAAGAAGATAGAATGCAAAAAGGTATAGATGTATATACTAACTTTGAAAAACACTAAAGAAACAGATTGGTCAAAACCTACACTACAAGACTAATATTGATTTTATCAGATACTAAGCTAAGTCTTAGTATCTGATACTATATATTTTATTACAAATATATTTATCAAAGATAAATTTTAAAAGGAGTTTAGTTAAATGAGCGAAGTAAAAGAATTATTAGAGCAGTTTAAATATTTTGCCAATAACCCTAGAAAGCAACTAGATAAATATCTAGCTGAAGCGCAAAAAGCAGTAGGTGTATTCCCTTATTATGCGCCAGAGGAAATAATTTATGCGGCTGGCATAGTGCCTTTTTTGGTGTATGGGGAGGACAAGGTCCTATAGAAAAAGCTAAAGAATATTTCCCTACTTTTTACTATTCATTAGCACTTAGATGTCTTGAAATGGCACTAGATGGTACACTAGATGGACTATCTGCCAATATGCTTACTAACTAGATGATACGTTAAGACCACTATCACAAAACTACAAAGTAAGTGCAGGCAGAAAAATACCTATGATTTTCTTAAAACTCATGGACAACATAGAAAAGAGGAGTTTGGTATATATAACGCGACAATATTTGCAAAAGCTAAACAAGAACTAGAGCAAATATGCGACGTAAAAATAACTGATGAAGCTTTAAAAAGAAGCATTCAAAGTATATAACGAAAATAGAGCATTAAAAAGAGAATTTATAAAACTTGCTGCTACTCACCCTCAAACAATAAAAAGCATCTGATAGAACTTATGTATTAAAAAGTGGTTACTTTTATGCTTAAAAGATGAAAAATAATAAAATGCTTAAAGAGTTAAATGACAAATTAAAAGCTATGCCACAAGAAAAACTGGGATGGTGTAAAAAGTTGTAACAAGTGGATAATAACTGATAATGAAGGCCTATTGGAAGTATTTGACAATTATAAAGTATGTATAGTAGCAGATGACGTCGCTCTATGAGTCAAGAGCCTTAAAAAGTAGATATAGACTTATCTATTGATGATCCTATGTTAGCACTTTGCAGATCAATTTGCACGTATGGATGAAGATCCTATACTATACGATCCTGATATAACAAAAACGTCCTAAATATGTATTAAATCTTGCAAAAGATAACGGTGCAGATGGTTGTTTATTATTTATGATGAACTTCAATGACACAGAAGAAATGGAATATCCATCACTAAAAAGCATTTGATGATGCGAAAGTACCTCTTATAAAAAATGGGTTACGATCAACAAATGGTTGACTTTGGTCAAGTAAAAACACAACTAGAAACATTTAGAGAAATAGTCGAATTAAATAGAGCATAAGGAGATGGTATAAATGAGTTGGGAATTAGATGATTTTACGTTTAATGGTACAGAACTGAAAGGTATGACTGCAAAAGGTAAGGATAAAGTAAAAACTCAAGGACTTACTGACATGGTAATACTCTGAAAAATCCTGAAGGAGAAGCTATAACTAAAATAGGTGCAGAGGCTTTTTATAGAAGAAAACTAACATCAGTAGTAATACCTGATACTGTAGAATATATAGGATATGATGCTTTTGGTGTTTGTGCATTAAAAGAGGTAAAGCTTCCTTCAGCACTTACACAAATAGATGGTTTTTGCTTTTTATAACAACAAACTTGAAAAATAGAGTTTGGCGGAAAAGAAATAAATATAGAACCAAGCGCATTTGCTCTTAATAACTTATCTGAGTTAAATCTATCAGATAGCATAGAATATATAGGTGCATCAGCCTTTTATCAAAACTCTCTATCGAAGTAAAACTTCCAAAAAAATATCAAGAAATTAGATATGTATGCATTTAAGAAAAATAATATAGATGAAGTTGATATACCAAAACTATAGAATTCTTGCATCAAAAATGCTTTTGAGCAAAATACAATAGTAAATAGATATCATTTTATAAATACCCCTAGATTTTATTTAGGGTATTTTTCAAAATTTTTGTTTTTATATGTTGTTATTTTTTGTTTGTTTTATGGTAAAATACCTAGAAGATATGCTCTATACACTTTTTATTTTGGTGTTTTTTTGTATTTTATTTGGGAGGTGATTTGATGAAAACAGCCCTTATGGTTTTAGAGATAATAATAAGTATAGTACTTATATTTAGTATAATGTTACAATCTAGTAGAGATGCAGGTTTTTCTGGAGCAGTTTCTGGTACGAACTGATAATCTTACTGGTAATAAAGCGAAAAGGACTTGATGAAGTTTTACATAACTCAGTAGTAGCAGTCTTATTTATATTATTAGCTCTTGCATTAGTTGCTATAAAGTAATCTAGTCAACAATTATTCTATTGTATTTGCTATATATTTTTACATATCGCAATATAATATGGATAATTTATATAAAATTAATCAAAAGGAGAAAACAATGAACAATTTATTAATTGTTGCTATCCCTATCTGGTGTAATAGCCTTAGTTTTTGCTGTGTATCTATCAAGTACGATAGACAAAAGTAAGCGTAGGCAATGATAAAATGAAAGAAATTTCATCTTACATACGAAGGTGCGATGGCATTTTTAATGAGAGTATAAAACTCTTGTAATTTTTATAGTGGCATTATTTTGCTATTTTATCAGTTGGTATATATACAAACTGGAGTTTTGCTTTTTAGTAGGAGCAGCATTTTCTACATTAGCAGGATTTTTTGGTATGAAGGTTGCTACAAAAAGCAAACGTAAGAACTGCAAATGCAGCTAAAGAAAATGGTATGTCTGGCGCATTATCAGTAGCTTTTTCTGGTGGTGCTGTTATGGGTATGTGCGTTGTAGGTCTTGGTATGCTAGGAGTTAGGCATTATTTTTGCACTTACTTCTATGGACAAAAGCCCAGCTGAAACTGCAGAAACACTTACAGGATTTGGTCTTGGTGCTTCTTCTCTAGCTCTATTTGTAGAGTTGGTGGTGGTATATACACTAAAAGCTGCCGATGTTGGTGCTGTGACCTTGTTAAGGGTAGAAGCTGGTATACCTGAAGATGACCCTAGAAATCCGGGCCGTTATAGCTGATAACGTTGGTGACAACGTTGGTGACGTTGCAGGTATGGGCGCTGACCTTTTTGAATCATATGTAGGGTTCTATAATATCTTCACTTGCCCTAGGTGTAATAGCTACATCTCCATCAGGTGAGTCTTATGGTATGAATGCAGTATATTTCCCATTACTTATATCTGCTGCAGGTGTAATAGCATCTATAATAGGATCAATGATAGTAAAATCTTCAAAAGTATCAGATCAGCAAATCTCTTAAAAATGGTACTTATATAAGTGGTGTATTAACAATAATAGTTGCATTTTTCTTATCAAATACACTACTAGGAAATCTTACTGGATTTATCAGTGAGTTATAGGTATAGTAGTAGGTAGTATAATAGGACAATTAACAGAGATATATACATCAGATTCTTATGCTCATGTTAAGAAAAATAGCTCTATGAATCTGAAACAGGACCAGCAACAACCATCATATCAGGTCTTGCTGTAGGTATGATGTCAACAATGTGGCCATTAATATTAATAGCTATAGCAATACTTGTTACATTTATGGTAGCAGGCCTTTACGGTATAGCTCTTGCATCAGTAGGTATGCTTGCTACTACTGGGCATGACAGTTGCAGTTGACGCTTATGGTCCAATAGCTGATAATGCTGGTGGTATAGCTGAAATGTGTTCTCTTCCTTCAGGAAGTAAAGGAACATAACTGATAAACTAGACTCAGTAGGTAACACTACTGCTGCTATGGGTAGGGATTTGCTATAGGTTCTGCAGCACTTACTGCACTTTCACTATTTGCTTCTTACACAGCAGCTACAAACTTAGAAGTAATATCACTTACCCAACCAGCTGTTATAGCAGGTATGCTTATAGGTGGTATGCTACCATTCTTATTCTCAGCTCTTACTATGGAATCTGTTGGTAAAGCTGCATTTGAAATGATAGAAGAAGTTCGTTCACAATTTAGAAATAACCCAGGTATAATGCAAGGTACTCAAAAACCTGACTACGCTAGATGCGTTGAAATATCAACAGCTGCAGCATTGAAACAAATGATAATGCCAGGTGTAATAGCTGTCGTATCTCCATTAGTACAGGAATATTACTTGGTACAGAAGCTCTTGGTGGTATGCTTTCAGGATCACTTGTAAGTGGTGTTCTGCTTGCTATAATGATGTCAAACTCTGGTGGTGCTTGGGATAATGCTATATATATAGAATCAGGCGCCTCATGGTGGAAAAGGCTCAGAAGCTCATAAAGCTGCTGTAGTTGGCGATACTGTTGGGAGATCCATTCAAAGATACGTCTGGTCCATCAATCAACATATTAATAAAAACTTATGACTATAGTTTCTCTAGTATTCGCTCCTATATTCTTACAATATGGTGGAATGCTAATGAATATAGCAAATCATTTTATTTCTAAAAAGACAACCAAAAAAAGGTTGTCTTTAGAATATTTCACTACTATCTTGTTTTTCATCACTATTTTCTTTATTATCTTTAATCTCCAGGTGTATTATTTTGTTCTTGTGTTTCTATTTTTTGTATCTTGTGTATTATCAGCATTATTATTAATAGTATTATTTGTATTGTTTGATACAATATTTTCGTTAGCATTATTGTTAGTCGTAGGTGCTTTTTCTGTTCATCAGTCTTTCTTTTTCTGTTGTCGCTGTTGTTGTATTTTTGGTTAGGATAATAATATATCCTATTATTATATGATTGATTATTTGTTTGTTGTATATTTTTTGATTATACGTATAATTTTCTTTTCAGTATTACTTTCTTTATCTTGTTCTACTTTTTATTTTTAAATCATCTTTTCATCATTTAATTTGACTTCTTCTTTGTTAAGCCCCATATATTGAGCTATTACATCTCTTGATGCCGGTCCTGCATCGTCCACTCAGATCCTCCTTGAAAAAGTAGTGTTACTACTGCAATTTTTAGGATTATCATAAGGTGCATACGCAACAAAACCAAGAGTAGTCTGCATAGGTTTCTTTTAAATCTGTCTCAAAATCATCTAACTTCAATTTTTGATTTAATTTTTAATATTGCAGATTTTTATATAGTATTCTTCTTTATAATCTATAGTGGATTCTTTTTAATTTCTTTTGCCAACTCTAATACTTGATATTTATCAACATAATATTATCTAAATGCGATAAATAATAATACACTTCATCTTTTGTTGGTATTTTACCTTGTGTTTCTGCTGTTCCCGTCTTTGCCGCTACTTTCACAGGAAAGTTATTAAATATTGATTTTGCAGTTCCTTCATCTGAAACATCCTCCATACCTTTTCTTATAAAATCATAGTATGAGGTATCTTTAATATCTATTTTTGTTTCTTTTTCTATCTTTGTTTCTACTCCTGTAGATTTATTGACAAGCTTTATCTACTAGACTTACCCTGTTTGAAATATCCACTCATTTGCTATTGCAGCTACATATTTTACCATTTGCACCGGTGTGTATTGATGTTCTCCTTGCCCTATAGACATATTGAATATGTCTCCCATACTCCAATGTGCATGCATAAAATAAGTATACTTCAATAAATCTGCTATATATTCTAGACTGTCATCTTTAACTTTCAAATTTGATAGTCTCTTTATTATCTCTCCTCTTGACGGATTTTCATCTATCCAACTTATCATATTACTTATTCTTTTTATTATATTCATCAGTATTTTCCGGAGTTATATCTTTGAATCTACTCTTCATCTATCTTGTTATATCATTTTTCAAAGACTCTCTTTGTTGATTGTATTTTACTTGTGGATCAGGTATCTTCCTGTAACCTCATATATTTCTATACCAGATTTTTTATCGAGATCAAATCTTTTGCCATTTCCAATATGTCATTTCCATTGTCCATATCTTGCATAGGTATTTTTGTTTAGTTGCAAAAATTATATCCTACTGATATACAATAAAAATAATAGTTATTTGAGTCTTTTAGAGCTGTTATCACATTTTTCAAAAACCTGAGTCTGATCTTGACTGATTCCATAACCAGTTACCAAAACGTACTCCACCTAAGTCCATATATCCTTTGTCTTCTATAGAATAATAAGGATTAAGTCCATTTTCTAGACCTGCAAGTGCTGTTATCATCTTGAATGTTGAGCCTGGTTGCACCACAGTCATAGTTGCTGCATTAAACATAGGTTTAGGAGATAGAGGATCATTTGGATTTTTCCGGTTCTAGTGATTTTAGTTGCTCCATAGTAAGACCACTTGTAAATATGTTAGGATCGTAAGATGGATAACTCGCTAATGCCAGCACCTTTCCTGTTTGCACATCTATAGCTACTATAGCACCCGCATTTGCATTTTTGTATATTTTGGTAGCACCTGCCATATGCATATTACCCCACTTGCTCTTATATGTGCCACCTACTTGCAGACTTTTTAAAGTTTTTCTAATGCTTCTTCTGCCACCTTTTTGTAATTTTGCATCTATAGATAAATATACTGTATTTCCAGATGTACCTGTTTTTAGATTCTATATCTTTTATCTTTTACCGGCAGAATCTACTAATACCCTCTCATCAACCATTAGTACCTTTTAGCTCTTTTTCATATATATACTCTATGCCGGATTTTTCCTACATAATCAGACTTTGAATATCTACTATCTTGTAAATAACTTTCGTCTGATGCAGATATTTTCCCTATCTGACCTAGTATATGAGATGCTAAATTCCCTTGTGGATAATATCTTAATGGCTCTACTTGTACACTTACCCCTGATAATGATATTATATTTTCATTTATAAGAGCTACTGTCTTTTTGACTTATATCTTTGCTATAAGTGCAGGCTCATATTGTAAATATTTTTGCAAGCATAGAATCTATTATAACTAAGATATTTCTTGCATCTTTTTTTCTGATAGTTTAGGATCTATTAATCTATTTTCTCTTATTCTATTAAATGCATCTTTAGTTGATATATCTTTTTCTTTTATGTTATAATCACCTAGCCACTGTATCTTATCTAAGTTTTTTTGTATACTCCATATCTCCTGTTACAGATATAGGTGGATATATGCCATTATCATTTAATATTTTTGTATTTCATATACGCTCATAGTAGATATATCTATTTTAGTGTTAGAATTATCAGAAAAGTTCTTTTGCTATCTGATGAATGCTTCTTTTTGCATTCATATTTTCACTATCTATGCCATTTTCTGTTTGCCATATATATCATCATCAAAATGTAAAAAGAATATTTTGAACCATTTATAATAATAGGAAAAACTATCCTCTATACTTTCATTATTTTTTTATTAATATATCACTTAGTCTTTTTGCTATTTCATTTATTTTTCTTTTTCTTTTTTGTCGTTTTTCAAGATTTTTCTATCTCATTTTTAGCTATTTTTCACAGTAAAAATAGGGTTTGTTACCAGCTAGTAATACACCATTTTTATCTCTTATTTCCCCACGTGGCGAAGGATTAGTTATATCTTTGTATATACTGTTTTCTGCTATGACTTTATAACTTGAACCTTCTATAACTCCCAGTATAATATCCTTGCAACAAGTATTAGGCAAACTAACACTATAAAACTATAGATATAATTAAATCTCTTATCTAAATCATTATTTTATCATTTATTTCTCCAACTTTTTAATCACAATATTCATAATAATTATAATTATTGAAATAAAAACATAGTCTTAGCTATACACACACAAATTTTTTGTAATATCTATATTTCTGAATATAACCCCTAGATAAATACTTGAGCCCTAATACAAAAAGACACAATAAAAGTTGTAATAAAATAATCTTTTCTTATCTGATTCTTTATACTTATACCTACTAGCATAATAATCATAAAAAGTATCACATATACCCCAGAATACATACTAGCTACATTGAATCTTGTAAAAACCTAAAAACAGATAAAAATACAAAAGTATTTATTTGTTTGCTATATATACTTAATATTATTATATATATAAGTATAGGCTCTATTTTTATTTCTGTCGGTAGGAAGTTTAGTATGGAGTTGGAAAATAATATAATGAATATCCCTATAATCAAACTTGATATATTTTTCATATAATTAACTTTCTATGTTTGTTTTGTTAAAAATAATCACCTTATCTATACTTTTTCAAGTCTACAAAAGGTGTAACTACCACATATTTTAATATATTTTTGATTGTCAGGTATAACTTGGTGAATCTTCCCTATTGGTATGCCGGATGGATATAATCCAAGTCCTGATGTAGTTACTATTTCTCCTACTTTTTACATTTGAATTTGCATCAAACATATAACCTTTTATCATAGACTCATCACTTATTTTTAAGTGTATTATTATCTTGAGATAGTATGCCAGTATCAGATAGTTCTGCCCATTATTTCAAAACTTATAGGAGATCTATTATCCAGTATTGATATAGCTTTTGAAAAATTATCAGATACCTCATACACTCTACCTATTAAACCATCTGCATTTACTACTATTGAGTCATTTTTCACTCCATCTTTAGAGCCCTGCCGATATAGTAAAAGACTTATAATAAGTCCCACTATTTTTGCTACTATAGAAGAAGATATAAACGAACTTGCATTTTTATTTGTTACAAACTTCAGAGTTTTTCTAATTGTTGCAATTTTTCTAAATCTGATTTTTTAGAGTATTTTCTATTAACTGTTTTCTTAAATTAGCATTTTTCTTCTTGTAACTTATCAATCTGAGTCTGCTCTATGTTTCCAACAAACTTTATTCTTATATTATTAAATCCTTTTGAAATTTTATTTGCTATATTAAAAGTTTTATTATTTACTGTAGTTGACTTTACTACTTTGTATAGATTTAGTTAATATTACCACCAATATTAAAAAAATACTATTATAACTACGATGGTTATTTTTGTGTTTGTCGATAGTCTTCATCCATCTTCTTAACATCAATATCTCCCTTATATTAATGGCTTTCTTTATAAACTCTGCCATATCCTTTTTCTCCTACAAAATTCACCATCTTTTACTATCGTCTTGCCTCTTAAAAACACATTATCTATACTACAAGATATCATCAAATCCTTCTATATGCTGTAATCACAATTAGAATGGAGATTTTCTCTCTTTATTTTAGATTTATTATTAGGTTTTCCCATTATAACTATATCTGCATCAGAACCTATAGTAAGAGTCCCTTTTTAGGTACATACCAAATATTTTAGCAGGATTTTCACACATTATCTTCACAAATTCATTTTCTGTTATTTGCCCAGTTGAGTACCATATTTGTAAACATAAGCATAACTCTTTCTTCTACTCCTGCTACTCCACCTGGAGCCTGCTAAAAATCTCCCTATACCCTCTAGCTTTTTGCTCAAGCATAAAAGGACAATGGTCTGTAGCAACTACATCTATAGTATTATCCTTTATAGCATTTATAAGCGCTACATTATCTTCTTTTTCTAAGCGGTGGAGCCATTATATACTTTAATGACTCTTTATCTTCTTTATCATATACATCATCGGTCAAGAACAAATATTGAGGACAAGTTTCTACCCTTAGATTTTTATACCTCTAGCTAATCTTACTTGTTCTAGAGATTCTTTTAGCAGATGTGTGCACTATGTATAAATTGGAATCTCCAGCTAATTCAGATATTTGTATAAGTCTTCCCACTGTCTCACTTTCTGTATAATTAGGTCTGCTTAATGGATGATATTTTGCAGCTAATTTCCCATTTTTACAAAATCATCTTTTAAGATAATTTGTTATACCATGAGTTTTCACAATGTACAGTAAGCACACCCCCAGTCTCATACTAGTAAGTATGCGTAAAAACCATCATCACTTATTGGGTAACCATATGTACTATATGCCTTAAAACTTGTAATACCCTCATTTAGAACTAATCCTTCCATTTCATTTATATATATCATCGTTTATATGTTGCATAACACCATCGAAACGCGTAATCTATTGCGCAGTCTTTTGCCAATTCATACTAGTGATTTATACTAGTATGTAAGTTAGACCCTGGCGCAGAAAAATGCTATATGATTCATTATAGTAGTAGTTCCACCGACTATGCAGCTGCCACACCACCTGTATAAAAGCTATCTACACTTGTAAATCTTTCAGATTGCTTTTAGATTCATATGTGTGTGAGCATCTATAGCACCTGGAATTATATATTTCCTTGTAGCATCTATTATTTCATCAGCAGTCCTCATTAGAAAAATCTCCTATAGCTTTTGATTATTTCATTTTTCTATAAGTAAATCTGCCTTATATGTCTGACTTGTTGTAACTATATTTCCATTTTTATTAAAGTTCTCATCTTTATCTCCTTATACAAAAATATATTTACTATTTTCCATACTCATATTGAGCCTCTATCAATATGTTTTTATATTTATTAAACTTAATATTATATATACTTTATTATTATACTCAATATTATTAAAATAGCCTTTTTATCAATAAAAAATTAATTCACTATCTACTATTTATTATACCATCTTTACATTTTATTTCAATAATAATAATTATCCATCAGCTTTTATGCGAAAAATATAAAATTATTATAGCATTTATATAAAATTTTTAGAATACTGTAACCATTGATTTTGGTAGGTAATATGTTATTATTATTTTTGAGGTGATTTTACGGATAATTTAGTGATTTATAAAAATGATAGAATACTGAATTGCCAAAATATTTTAAAAACTTAGAGATAAATAAAAATATCAAAAGCTGACATAAGAAAAATAAAGATCAAGATTATTCAATATCAGAACTTTTAGAAAAATAGAAAAACAGCAAAAGAAAATATATGATAAATATATTGTAGCATAACAATAATTTTTATATATTTTATCAAAAAGATCCCTACACTTTAATCTTGGTAAAGACCTTTTAATTTTATAAACTTAGTTATATTGATTTTTATACAGTTTAACTTAATTATTATTGATTTTTACTTCTTCTTTTACTTTTTCTTTACTTCTTCAACTGCATCTGTTACTTTTTCAACTTTTTCTTCAACTGCATCTTTTTGCTCCTTCAACTTTTTCTCCAACTGCACCTTTTATCTCCAACTTTTTCTCCAACTGCACCTTTTACTTCTTCAACTTTTTCTCCAACTGCACCTTTTACTTCTTCAACTTTTTCTCCAACTGCATCTTTCATTTCGTTTGCTTTTTCGCCTACAGCTTTTTACTTTTTCTATTTCTTCTTTGATACCGTCTATATTTTACATAACGTGCTTTTATATTATCACAAAATCCCTTTATTTTCTTCAGGAACTTCTTCACCCTTAGAGAATTTTTCAAAAAGAGCTTACTTATTTTTCATTTCTTCATTTCTGCTTTTTCAGAAGCAATCTTTGCATTAAGTTTTGTTATTTCTAAAGCGTCATTTGCTTTTTCACCCACTTGTTTTGCTAGTCACCTGCTACAGCTCCTATATTTTTGCAGCATCACTTAATTGATCAAAAATCCCATTTTAAATCCTCCTTCAATTTCCACATTTAAAAATTATCAAATGTTTTTCAAAAATATCTTTCTTTATTATAACAAAATAACCTAAAATTTAGTTTAATTTTCAAAATATGATATTTATTTTTATATAAATTAGAGTCTAATCAAAAATATATTTTAGTTCTAAACTCTGTATTTTTACCACCATTAATACAATAACCACATATTGTACCTACATACCTCCTATAATAGGAGTGGAATTTGATATATTATTCTTTTATAAAAACTGCGTCTAAAAATCTGTCCACCTATATAAATTACAGCCACCAACAAAAAGTCAATGGTATACTGCCTTGTTCAAAACTAGTAATTGATGAGTAGTATAAATGCAAACACTATACCACTTGCTCCTAAAAGTCTGGTATTTGGAAATAAAAATCATATTTACTATGCCACTAAAAATGCTGTTGCTAAGATTATCACTAACAATTTTCCCACTACTATATTTTTTCTTCCAACAAGGGACCTAAAACCAATATAATCAGCATATTATTTATATAATGTGACCAATCTACATGCTCAAGTATAGGGTAAAGACTCTTATATATGTAAGAGGATTATATACACTTGAAGGGTACACAGAAAAATAATCTTGTAGTTACTCCTTTTATTAATAGTCCTAAAAGCAAACGAAAAAATGATATGAATACAAAAGATAGTATTATAGGTGAATTAAATTTGATTTTAAAAAGACATAGACTCCCCCTTTATAAAACTTCATATCTACATTATAATAAAAATATTCCATTGAATGTAATTATAGAAGCTAAATTTTCCTACTTTTATTAAAAATGAAAGTATTGCCTTAATATAATTATAATCAACCATTTATTTTAACCTAAATTTTTTTCCTTTTATTTTACCATATTTATCATTAATAGTCAAAGTTTATTTATAGCCTTGTACTATTACTACATATACAAAAAGCTGACCTATAAAAGTCAGCTTTACACATTTTATTATTTTTCCAATTCGTATCCAGCATCTGTCAGCTTATTATACCACCTGGTTGACTGTATAGATTTTTATATCCTGCTTCTTTTGCTATAACTCCACCCAGTGGCTTCTTTGCACAACCTACAAACCGCAATAAATAACTATAGTTTTGTCTTTATCTTCTCCTAATACTTTTTAAAATAGTCTTTTTGCTCTGGTGTTACTTTATCCACTCCATCAGCAGGCAACTCTGCACTTTACAGCTCCTTTTTATATGATTTTTGCAAAACTACTTGCTGGCATAGTATCTACTATTATCATATCTTCATTTTGCATCTATTTTCTTTAGTTCCTCTGTTGATATAGTCATATCCTCCTTCTACCCAATCTTTGCAAACTTCATAGCTGCACTTTCTATTTTTACTTCATTACCATCTACTGCTGTACCTATCTGTTGAGTAGCTCCATTACCACTACTAAGCTACTAAACTGGCAACTATAGTAAAGATGCTAAAAATGCACACATGATTTCATATTTTAATCCTCCTAAAAATATCTCATAATATCACTAAAAATATTAAGATAATATTGATAATAAAAACAAATAACTCCACTACATGAGTAATTTTGGTATCAAATATAAATTCTTTATCTAATATAATAGTAATATTTGATTGATATGTACTTAAACATATGAATAATGTTTTCTACTTATACTAACACAAAAATATAATTTTTCAATTTTTATTAAAATAATAATTCCATATAATGTAAAATTTTCATATAATCGAAATACTATTAAAACATAGCACATTTTATTATCATTATAATTTTTATTTCATCTAAACTCTTATTCATCAGATATTTTTACAGAAGAATTTAATATTAAATCGTTTCTTATTATATCTTTATATTTGTTCTTGATTTTTATTCTTAATTGTATTATAATAGTTTCTGGAAAAATTTTTACATAAAGGAGTATACATATGAAAAGAAAAATTAGCTTTTAATGTGCGCTATTATGCTTAGCGCCGGATTGATGTTTGGTTGTTCTTCTACAAAAAGATGATTACAAGTAATAAAACTGCACAAACACAAGAACAACAAAAACCTGAAGAAAAAACTAGCGAAACAGCTAAACAAGAAATGTCTAACGAACAAGTAAGCCTAGATGGATGGGCTGGTACTTGGAATATGTATAGTTGCTTGGTTTGACAATGAAGAAGTAAAAATCTCTTGGAGATACTGCTGATGCCGATATAGCTGCAAAAATAAAGGCATACACACTGATTTTTAAATCAATGATAGTAGATGGAAATACTATAACTTTCCTTGACAGCGCAAAAGATGGCAAAGAACTAGCAAAATCTGAATACAAATTTGTAGAGAGAAAAAGTAAACGGAGAAGGCGAACATAGTGAATGGGATATATTTGAAAGCTACTTCAGATTTAAAAGATCCAAAAATATAAATTTATAGCTCTTATGCCTGTTCATGGAGAAGAGGGAGACCTTACACATTTTCATCTTAAGATATGGTTCTACAGTAGACGAAGCTCTTGCTGATAATACTTGGTGGCACAGTTATAGCATCTCCAGAAACTACTGTTGAGCAAGTAGTTGGTGAAATAAAAACTATAGACTAAACTCTCTTTATTTCTAACCTTTTTCACATTAAAGTAAAAAGCTCAAGTTATATCTTGAGCTTTCTATTTTAAAGTCTATTTTATTCACATATTTTCATTTTAATTTTAGTAACTATTTTATATTATTTAAAAATCTTATAGTAGAATTTTTAATATAACTAACATTTTTAAATGATTTTTGAATATAAGTAACCTTTTATTTAAAAATATATATATTTTCTAATAGTATATCTTTATTTGTGTAAAATAGTTTTGAAAAATTAATCATACTATATAAATTTTTTATAAAAAGGAGAATATATGCTATATTACATATAGTTATTGCTTTTTGTGCTTATAGGTAGTATTTTTACTGCTTGTAACAAAAATGATAATAATAAAAATGAAAAACCCTATAGTTTACGCATCTTTTTTCCTATATATGATATGGTAAGACAGGTTGCAGGTGATACAGTACAAGTAAAATCATTTATGCCTATAAATACAGATCCACATGTGGAAACCAACTGCAAAAAGATATGAAAAGAACTATCAAATGCAGACATATTATTTATAAATGGAGCAAATATGGAAAAGATGGGTGAATCAAGTAAAAACATAACCTACCTAATCTTAAAAATAGTAAATCTATCAGAAAAAGTAAATCTCATTTCATATAAAGGTTCTGCAGAGCTTGGAGATTTTCAGTATATGACAAAAATGGATGCTAGAAAAAAATACAAAATATCATTTTCAATTTGGACATACACATGAAGATGTGATGAGAGTATGCTTTTTAAAAAAATGATAATAACGAAAAACTAGATAAAGTAATAGATAGAGGCTATATGCAAAATAAAGGAAAAACTGATAAAAACAAAAAGAAACAATACAAGTAGAAGAAAATAAAAGTATATTCTCTAGAAATGGGACACGAAAGCGGAAGAATGAATTTCCTACAGATGGCTCTTGGTATGTAGTATCAGATAGGATATCAGAAAGGCTTTTATCCTACCACATAATGTTAGATGAAACAAATGTGCCTATTGAAGATTTAGTAACGCACTCTACATCTAACAAAGATAAAATAACTTATGATCCTCACTCTTGGTTGTCGCTAAAAATGCAAAGATATAGATAGATACTATATATGAAGTACTAGTAGAAAACTATGGTAATAAAGACTATTACAAAAAATAAATTTAAAAGCAGTAAATACACTTACTACTATGCACGCAAAATATCAAAATAAATTTAACCAATTAAAAAAAGAAAGAATTTATAACTACACACTATGCTTGGGAATATCTTGCTCAAGAATATAATCTTACACAATATCCTCTTCAAGGTCTAATATCTACAGAATCTCCTAGCCTCAAAACTATCAAAAAGCCATAGATTAGTGCCACTTTATAAATACTATTACGAAACAAATATGCCACCTAAAAATGCAAGACACTAGCTGAAGAAATAAATGGAGACGACAATGACACTAAATTCTATGGAATATGTAAAAGATAGTGAAAAGATAGAGCTCTTACACAACAATAATGGAAGAAAATCTTGAAAATATATATCAATCTTTGATAAGGTAGGTGAACTATGACACACATACAATTAGAAAATGTAAGTTTTGGATACACTAATGAAAAATACTAGAAAAACATAAACCTAGATATACAAGATGGTCAACTAATATCTATATCAGGAGAAAAATGGTTCTGGAAAATCAACACTTTTAAAATTAATACTCGGCCAATTAAAAAGCTGATAAAGGAACAATAAAACTTTTTAGAAAAAGATATAAATTCTATAACTAGTTTTTAAAGAGATAGGATATGTTCCACTAAATACAAAAATTTTTAATAACATTACCTTTTCCCATAACAGCTCGTGAATTTGTCGTACTTAATCTTTATGAAGATTTTGGACTTTTTAAAATACCAAAAAACATCACAAGGAAAAAGCTGAAAAAATATTAATAGAAATGGGACATGAGAATATATACATACTCCTTTTTAATCAATTATCAGGAGGATTTAAACAAAGAGCTATGATAGCAAGAGCTATGATAAATAATCCAAAAATTTTTGATATTAGATGAACCTACATCCGTGTAGACCAAAAAGCAAAGGTAAGTTTTTGAATCTAATAGAAAAAATGAACAAAGAAAAATCAATTACTATAGTAATAGTAACTCACGAAACATCACTTGTTCAAGAATATCTAAAAATAGATAAAATATACAAAAATGCAGGAGGGCAATTTGAATAATGTTACAATTTAGTTTTATGAGAAAATGCTCTATTAGCGGGATTTATGTTATCAGTAATAATACCTATGATAGGCGTAGTAATGGTAAATAGAAAAACTAGTATGATAGGAGATGCACTATCCCATACATCCCTTGCCGGTGTAGCTATGTAGCTTTGATAGCAGGTATAAATCCTATACATAGGAGCCATAATAATATGTGTTTTGCAGCTTTTTCTATAGAGTTTATAAGAAATAAATTTCCACATTATGGAGATATGGCAACAGCTGTAATAATGAGTAGTGGTCTTGGATTTGCAGCAATACTTACAAAATTTGCTCAGGTGGTAATAATTTTGAATCTTATCTTTTTGGTAGTATATCATCAGTTACACAAGCAGATGTTATAAGTGTAGTTATTATTTTTATTCCTATAGTTATAGCTAGTTTTATGTTTTTATTCAGCATTATTAGATATAGCTATTGATCCTAATATCGCTAGATTAGCTGGTGTAAAAGTAAAAATGGTAAATTCAATATTTACTTTTTCTTACTTCTATTACAGTTGCACTTAGTTGCAAGATAGTAGGGCATTACTTGTATCTTCTCTTATAGTGCTTCCTGTAGCAACTAGTCTTATAATAAGCACAAGTTACAAAATGACCTTCATCACATCTATATTATTAGGTGTAATTTATATGATGTCAGGAATACTTATGTCTTATTATTTTGACGTACCAACAGGTGGTGCTATAGTTATAATAGCAGTATTAGGTATGGTAGGCATTAGTATATATATAAAATTAAATTTAAAAAGCAAAAATATTGCTAATTAAATATATATTAATTAATTTTATAAAGATACTATATATGATAAAAAGGCTCTCGCATAGCAAGAGCCTTTTTATATAAAAAAATATGGTGTAACATTACACCCATATTTAAACATTATTAAATTATTTTATTAAAGATATCTGATGCTGTAACATATCTTGAAGCATAGTAGCTTTCATGCAAGCTGAGATATTTTTACACTGAACCATATGATGAGAGCATGTACAAAGCTACCTCCACCTATATATATTCCAACGTGTGATATACCGCCATAAGTATTAAAGAATACTAAATCACCTTTTTGTAAATCAGCTTTTGATACTGTTTTACCTGCATAAGCCTGACTTGAAGCTACTCTAGGTAATGATATTCCCATTTGTCTGTAAACATATGAAGTAAATCCCTGAACAGTCAAAAGAATAAGGACCTGTAGCACTCATATACATAGGTGAACCTATTTTTGATTTTTGCTATAGATATAAGTTTATCAGCTGTAGATGAACTAGCTTGTTCTTGAACTTTTTACTTCTTCTGCTTCTTTTTTTAGCTTGTTGTATTTTTCTTTTTCTTCTTTAGCTACTTGTTCACTATTTTTCAGATACTAATGCACTTAAATCTACTGCATCTTCTAATCCATCATATCTTACGCCTTCATCTATGCTTTCACTAGTAACTGTATTATCATTATCTGCATATACCGCTACACCAGAAAAAGCGGTGAATCCTAATACTAGCGATAATATTGCTAAAGATTTTAATTTTTGCATTGGTTTAATTCCTCCGATTTATATATTTAAAAGCCAATTTTTCTTCATGTAACGACTTTGTAAAAGTATACAAAAATATATTTCAATTTGTCAATAAAAATGACAAAAAATTATATTAAAATTGACTTAAAAACCATAAATATTGGAATTTCAATATAATATTTAATATTTTTGTTTCTTTTTGTAACTTTTTCTGTAATTTTTATTTTTGTCATTTACTTTCATTTATTTACCAGTGTAATATGCTTAACAAACTTAAAAATGGAAGTCCTCCTTGTTTTAGGATAATAGACTTATCTGAACTGATTGCTCCATAAATTGCTACAATAAACATTATAATTAGAATTACAACTGAAAGTTCAACATTAGCATATGATATGTGTGTTCCATAAAGTAGTGCAACACTAGTAGCCATATAAATACCTTGATTTTTAAAAAGAGTATTAAGATTTTTTTCTCCTTTAAATCATCTACTTTTATCTTAAAAACTCGTGCTGTAGCTTCACTATCGGTAACAAAATGTTTCAAGCAACATAATATACAAAAATAACACTGCACTTGCACTCATTAAAATTTTTTATTTACAATACTAAATATCATAATATTCCCTCCTATAATATTTTTTTCATTATATTTTATACATTAATATATTGAGTATACCCGTGTAGTAAATTTTTAATAAAAAATGATTTATAACTCTACCCTTTTTATAATACTACTATTAAAATATCTAGTTTTATTTTTTGTTGTTATCTTATTTATAAAAAAATTATAAAAAAGTATTGCAAAAATAAAATTTGTAATATAATATTATTTAGTGATTAGCACTCGATATAAATGAGTGCTAACACAAAAATCTAATAACTCTAAGTTAGACATACACATATGTATTATGGTGTTTATTAAGAATATATTAAAATCATAATGATACAATAACATCATATTTATAAAAATTATTTAGGAGGCATTAACGATGATGACTAAGACCATTGGCAGACAGAGTAGTTATCAAAAACTAGAGGCTGAAGAAAAACTAAAGGTGGAATAATATTAATAGGTAGTGCAAAAGAACAACCACAAGAGGCTGAAGTTGTAGAAGTAGGTCCATGGAGTGGTAGATGGCAAAGAAATAAAAATGGAAGTAAAAAGGCGATAAAGTATTATTTTTCAAAATATGCGGGAAACAGAAGTGAAAATAGACGGACAAGAGTACACTATACTTAGACAAAGCGACATATATGGCTGTAGTTGAATAATATTAAATAGAAAAATGTTACAGATAAATATAATATAAAAATATAACATTAATATAAAATAACGGAGGAAATATCAATGGCTAAAAGAAATAAGATTTTCAGAAGAAGCAAGAAAATCACTAGAAACAGGTGTAAATAAATTAGCAGATACAGTAAAGGTAACATTAGGACCTAAAGGAAGGAATGTAATATTACAAAAAGTTTTGGTGCACCACTTATAACTAATGATGGTGTTACTATAGCTAAAAGAAATAGAATTAGAAGATGCTTTATGAAAGTATGGGAGCAGAATTAGTAAAAAGAAGTTGCTACAAAAACTAACGATATAGCTGGAGATGGTACTACTACAGCTACTGTTCTACTCAAGCTATAGTAAGAGAAGGATTAAAAATGTGCAGCAGGCTCAAATCCTAGTATTGCTTAGAAAAGGTATAAACAAAGCTGTTGAGATAGCTGTATCTACACTAAAAAGCTAACTCTCAAACTGTACAAAATAAAGAATCTATAGCACAAGTTGCTACTATATCAGCAGGTGATGAAGTAATAGGTCAATTGATAGCAGAGTGCTATGGATAAAGTAGGCAAAAAGATGGTGTAACTAACAGTAGAAGAGTCAAAAACTATGGACACTGCGCCTAAAAACAGTAGAAGGTATGCACTGACAGAGGATATGTATCTGCTTATATGTCAACTGACATAGAAAAATGGAAGCAGTATTACAAGATCCATATATACTAATAACAGATAGAAAAATAAGTTCAATACAAGATATATTACCACTATTAGAACAAATAGTACAACAAGGCAGAAAAACTTATGATAATAGCAGAAGATGTAGATGGTGAAGCTTTGTCAACTCTTGTAGTAAATAAATTAAGAGGAACATTTGAAGTTGTAGCTGTAAAAGCTCCTGGATTTGGAGATAGAAGAAAAAGAAAATGTTACAAGACATCAGCCATACTTACTGGTGGACAAGTTATATCAGAAGAACTAGGTTTATGTATAAAGAAACTACTCTTGAACAATTAGGAAAAGCTGGCTCTGTAAAAAGTAACAAAAGATAATACTACACTAGTAGATGGCGTTGGAGAACAATCTGAAATAGCAAAAAGAGTGAGATCAAATAAAAAGCTCAAAATAGAAGAAACTACATCAGAGTTTGATAAAGAAAAATTACAAAGAAAAGACTTGCAAAACTATCAGGTGGAGTAGCAGTAATAGAAGTTGGTGCTGCAACAGAAACTGAACTTAAAGAGAAAAATTGAGAATAGAAGATGCTCTAAACGCCTGCAAGAGCTGCTGTAGAAGAAGGTATAGTAGCAGGTGGTGGTACTGCACTTATAGAAGCTATGAAAGCAGTAGAAAAAGATATGAGTAAAGAAGTAGCTGAAGAAAAAACAGGTATGCAAATAGTAGCTAAAAGCTCTTCAAGAGCCTTTAAAACAAATAGCTACAAACGCAGGTCTGAAGGCGCTGTAATAGTAGAAAATGTAAAAAATCATCTGCGAACGAAGGTTTTGATGCATTACATGAAAAATATGTAAAATATGATAGATAAAGGTATAATAGATCCTACTAAGGTAACAAGATCAGCTCTACAAAATGCTGCGTCTATAGCTGCAATAATGCTTACAACAGAAGCTGCTGTAGTAGAAATAAAAAAGATGAACCTGCTATGCACCAATGGTGGCGGTATGCCAGGAATGATGTAATAAAATATTGTCAAAAATAAAGTAGAGTTTAATGATAAAATAGGCACTTATTTTTAGATAAGTGCCTATTTTTATTGTAGCTTTATAGAAAAAGTTAAATAATATGATACTTTTTATCCAAAAAAAGTATACGTTATAATTTTTCAAAGAAGATGATAAAACTATAAAAACTAGTACTAATAAACTAGTTAAAATATATATAAATATAAGGTTATATACATTGAAAAATAGTCTTTTATAAAAACATAATAAAAAGTTCAGCTTGCAAAAATATATAAAAAGTATATATATACAAAATAGGTATATAGGACTTATTTCATACCAGGATATAACTTGTATTATATTAATATTGTAAAGTTTATTAAGATATCTCTTTGATGATTTTATATTATGCTAATCCATATTTTTATAAAATGTTTTGTTAGGTATATATTGTTATATCTCTGTATTTTATACTATTGAACAATTTTATTGTGTTATAATTTGTTCATATTCTATAGTTATGCTACTTTTTAAACTATGTATACCAAATCTATATAAACATGAAAATTACATTATTTAATTAGAAAGGATGATTTTAATGAAACGTTACAAAGCACAGATATTTAGTGCTCTTATGTCTTTTGCGTAGCAACTACATTTGTTGGATATAATGCTGTATCTATACTATGTCCATACCTCTCCTTATAAATGGATCATTTCCAAAGCAAGTATCTATCTTAATATCGAAAAATACAGTGGAGAAACCGTAGATGGAAATACTGATGCATCAGGTGAATTAAAAACTTATAAAAGGAAAGACTACTGTCACTCATCATAAACATCTGATATTCAGCCGGAAATTCGACAAGCTATAAATATGAAAAATCCTTTTTGTTTATATAGGTGAAAAATCTTATAAATTATCTTCTCTAAACATACCTTTTATAGGAAAAACAACGATGTAGAAGGTGATGTAAAAATTTACAGCAGGAGAAGGAGAACTAATAAAGAAAAATGGAAGTGAAACAGTTGTATTTTTCACTTAGAGGAAAAATAAACGATAAATACGAACATATCAATACTGAGTTAGAATATAACCTATATTTAGAAACAAATTTCGTAGATGAAAATGGTAATAAAATAGCCAATGCTCAAGTTGTGAAAATAGTAATGAAAAAGCAACTAAACCTGAAGGATTAGAAAAAGAAGGCTATGATTTAAGCTGGGAATTAAATGATAAAGTATATGATTTTAACAGTCTGTAACAGACAATATAACACTTAAAAGCAAAAATATACTCCTAAAAATATGAAGTGAAATTTCAAGATAATTTCGGTAACACAATAGCTCATACTGTTGAAGTAAATCATAACGAAACTGTAACTGAGCCTGAAGCAGAGAAGAAAAGAATATTATTCATTTAAAGAGTGGCAATTAGATGGAAAGAAATATGATTTTTCAAATAAAATTGTAAAACCATTGACTCTTGTTGGTGAATATGACAAACCAATTGGATATTATGTGCGCTTTATAAAAACGAACAACTTTCATAGTAGTAGAAATTTCACAGATATAACAAAAAGATATTAATGCCAAAAAGTAAAGTTGATAAATCAGTTCTAGATGCTTTATATGAGTTTGATACAAAAATGTTAAAGGTCGTACAAAAAGATATTTCAGAAGTTTCTGACTTAAGCAATATTTTAGGTGATAGTGAAGAAGCGTTAAATGAAAAGAGCAACAAAAATATTTAAAAGCAAAAAGAACGTCCAGATGGACGATAAAGAAGACTACAGTCAAAAATATACAGACTAGTTATAGAAAAGATGGATTACGAGTGTTGATATGAAATTGATTGGTAAAGATGGACAAGAAATTAAGCCTCCTGCAAAAAAACATATACAGTACAATTTAAAGATGACGAAGGTAATACATATCTAATTCTCAAACCGTAAAAAGAAAACGAAAGGCAAATGAGCCTGAAGCTCCTGCAAAAGAAGGATATAAATTCATTGGCTGGCAATTAAATGAATCAAAAATACGATTTTTCATCACCCGTTACACAAGATATAGTACTTGTAGCAAAAATTTGAAAAAGAACAAGGCGATAACCCTGGCAACAACTAAGGCGACAACCTGGCAACAACCAAGGCGACAATCCTGGCAACAATCAAGGTGATAACCCTGCGGCAAACCAAGGCGACAATCCTGGCAGCAATCAAGGCGACAACCCTGGCAACAACCAAGGCGACAATCCTGGTAACAACCAAGGTGATAATCCTGGCAATAACCAAGGCGACAATCCTGGCAACAATCAAGGCGATAACCCTGGCAACAAACCAGAGGCGACAATCCTGGCAACAATCAGGCGATGACAACCCTGGCAAACATGCGCAAGGCGACAATCCCTGGTAACAACCAGGGCTGATAATCCTGGCACAACCAAGGCGACAATCCTGGCAACAATCAAGGCGATAACCCTGGTAACAGCAAGGCGATAATCCTGGCAACAATCAGGGCGATAACCCTGGCAACAACCAAGGCAACAACCCTGGCAGCAATCAAGGCGACAATCCTGGCAGCCAAGGCGACAATCCTGGCAATAGCCAGGCGATAACCCTGGAACAGCAAGGCGACAACCCCTGGCAATAACCAAGGCGATAATCCCTGGCAATAACCAAGGCGATAATCCTGGCAATAACCAAGGCGACAATCCTGGTAACAACCAAGGGCGACAACCCCTGGCAACAAACTAAGGCGATAATCCTGGCACAACCAGGCGACAATCCTGGTAACAACCAAGGCGATAACCCTGGCAACAATCAAGGCGATAACCCTGGCAACAACACAGTAGGCGGACAACCAGGACAGTCATCAAGTGGAAGAAATAGAGATAATAATTCTAGTTCACCACGTACCGTTACCGATAGTAACAGTAAATGATGATGTAGTACCTCTATCAACACCTAATAATAATAATAATAATACTTCTAATGAAACTGTAGAAGAAGAAACTACTCCTCTAGCAGTACCTAAAGATGACAATACTAATGAAACTATATTAGAAGGAAGAAACTACCCTCTAGCAGCTCCCGATAAAAAGTATTGATGAGTCGAAAGAAATAGCTGAAGATGCAGTGCCTCTAAGCTTACCTAAGACAGGTAATCAAGATAATATGTTGTATGTCTTATTAGGTATGGCTATGTCTATGTTGGAATATTTAGAAAATAATAAAAACAAACCCACGAAAATGTATTTTTCTGTGGGTTTTATATTTCTGATTTAAAAATTATATTTAGGATAATTGCCTAGACTTTTTATTTAACGTATACTCTATAAATTCTTCATATAATCTATCAAATTCTTGCTTTTTATCTCTTGGTATTTTGTACCTTACTGTTATATACTCTTTTCCTCTTTGTTTGTAAGCATATTTAATATTTGTGAAAACATCATTTTTATCAGATATTTTTAATAAATCCATATTAAAATCTAATGCTTCTCATTTTCTATAATTATTTTCTGTATATTAGATGAAACTTAGATATTATTAAAGCCTGTTTTTATATTAATCTCGTGCTTCATCTATCATATCAAAAACTCTTTTTCAAGATTATTTAGAGATATGTAATTTTGTACCATTCTACCTGTTATACCTAAATGTTTAGCTACTATATCTCTTGTCACCTTTAATTCTTGTCTGTTTTAGCTGTACATATTTTTGTAATATAGATTTTGTCCTTTCATGATGATAATTGTCTTTTGTATCCAGTTTGTATCTCACTCATTATTTGCCTAGCAGTATCATCATCTATGTCTTTTTACTGTCGCTGGTATTTTACAGTACTTCTCATCATTTGTTATTTCATATAGTTTTTGATAGGCTCTTGCTCTGTTATGACCTGATAATATCATCGTAATTATCTTCTTTTTCCCCATACTACTATAGGATGTAATAGACCTTTAATTTGTATGGATTCTACCAGCTCAAAAATTTATCATCTGGCAATTTCCTATAAAGTTCCAATCCTTAGGCGCATTTTCTAATTTATCTATATCTACTTTTATAGTATGTTCATCTGTTTCTAATTTGAATCTTGATACTATATTTTCTGATTTTTCCTCATTTTCTGATATCTTTGCAAGACTTTTTAAACCTGTCTTTTATTTATAAAATTTTTGACGGACATATCTACTCCTATTTTATCTTTTCAATTATTTCTTGAGAAAGTTCATTGTATGCAACTGATGCTCTAGAATTTTTATCAAAAATTACACACAGGGACTCCTTGAAATTGACTTTTTCTTTATATTTATATCTCACAGGTATACTAGTTCTTCATATTTTTATCTGCAAATAGTTCCCTAATAACTCTCTTGTTTCTAAAGTTGTAGATTCTCTATTATCTACTTTTGTCTCCACTATTCCAAGTATTTCAAGGTTTTATTGTATATTTTACCTCTTGTATAAAAATTAGAAAGCGGTTCTAGACCTTCTACTCCAAACGCTGATAACTCCACAGGTATCATAACATAATCAGATGCCACTAGTATATTGTAGTTTAACAATCCTAAAAATGGACAAGTATCTATTATTATAAAGTCATAAATATTATTTTCCACTATATCTTCTAATAATCTTTTTACAAGAGTCTCTTTAAAAATTTTTGTTTACAAGTTGCATATCTATAGCTGACAGCATATAATCAGATATTATTATATCAATGTTTTCATATTTTGTACTCTTTATGTAATCTCTAAGTTCTCCTCTTTGCTAAGAGCATTATACAAAATTTTTCATTATCTTGACCAATATCATATGAGGCGTTAGGTTCATTTGCATATCAGAATCTATTAGTAAAACTTTTTATTTCTTTTGTGCCAGAGCATATCCTATATACTCACTAAAGTAGTCTTGCCCGATCCACCTTTGTTATTTGATACTGCAATTATTTTGCCCATAGTATCCTCCTTGATGTAAAACATTTTTATATTATATCAAAAATAGCAATATAATACAAATAGACATTTAGTTTAAATATATTCTTACTTTTGACGTATAACAAAATTTTCTATAAATATTATTAAATAGTTAATATACCTAACAATCAATATCGTAAAACATATTAAAAATTTTACAGATTATTTTTAATATTTATGGGTATTTTCCTTATTAATAACATACTTATTAAAAATTATAAAGAAAGGTTTATAATCTACAATTATGAAAAATATTCTACCAGTAATATTACTATCCAGTATGATTTTTTGTGGCTTTGCTCTGTACCTACTCAAAAATAAAAATAAATGAGGCAAAGACTCAAGCTGCAAATGTGAAAGAAACTCAAGATATAGAAAAACAGAAAATTCAAAGACATCTACTAAAAATGAAGGTGATATAGCACCTGATTTTTTACATAAGGATAGAGATGGAAAAGAATTTACAGCAAGCAAAATGGAAAAAAGTATATGTAAAATTTTGGGCATCTTGGTGCCATGTATGTATTGATGGACTGAAGGAACTAAACAATCTTTCAAAAAGAAAAACAATGATTTTGAGGTAGTAACTATAGTATCTCCTGGACATAATGGCGAAAAAGCAAAGAAGATTTCTTGAAATGGTTTGATGAACAACCTTATAAAGATATAAAAAGTATTGTTTGATGAAGATGGTAAAGTAAGTAATTCTTATGATATACGAGCTTATCCTACATCTGCAGCAATAGGTAGTGATGGTGTATTAGTTGGCTTACAAGCAGGAGAAATACTCAAATGATTTATTAAAAAGCATTTGATAAAATACAGTAATACTTAAACTATAAGTAGACTTTAAAAACTGTTGATTAAGATTATATACTCAACAGTTTTTATTTTGTTCAAATATTTGTACTTGACAATTCACAATAATTGTGGTAAATTATTGAAAGTAATGTTTATACACCAAAACCAATCTATTTTTATATTAATGCTCTTCTGATTTAAACTTTTAGGAGGTGGATAATAATGAGAGTAAAAGTAACATTGGCTTGCAAGAATGTAAAAACAGAAACTACAATACTACAAAAACAAAAATGATCCAGATAGGATAGAATTGGAAAAGTATTGCAAAATTCTGTAAAAAACACACTGTTCATAAAGAAACTAAATAATATGTAAAGGGTGTGATGATTTGGCAGGGAAACTAATCAAAAACTAGTAGCGCTGCTACTAACGAAGAAGTACAAAAGTGTCTTTGTCTCAAGCTATAAAAGAGACTAGGTCAGAGCTAAAAAAGTACATTGGCCGACTCAAGAAGAACTTAAAAGTATACCATAGTAACGCTTGTTACTGTTGCATTTTTAGTATAGCTATTTACATTATAGACTCTGGTTTAGGGTTTTGTTATTTCAAAACTTAATCAACCGATAGGAAGGTCATCTTATGTTAGAAAAAGGCAACTTTTATGGTATAGGTACATCATATTCAGGATATGAAAATAAGGTAAAAACTTCACTAGAAAAACTATAGAAAATTTGGGTATGCAAGAATATATACACAAAAAGTAGTTATACCTGAAGAAAAATATAGTTGAAAAACATGGTATAGAAAAAAATTAGAAAAAGAAAAATATTTCAGGATATGTTTTAATCAAAAATGATAGTAACCGATGATTCTTGGTATCTTGTTAGAAATACTAAGGGTGTAACAGGATTTGTAGGTACAAGTTCAAAACCTGTCCCACTTACAGAACAAGAAGTAGAAAGTATGAGACTTGAGCAAGAAATATTTGTAGAAAAATATTGATTTTGCTGTAGGTGATAGAATTACTATATCAGGTGGTCCATTTGATGGTAGAGACGCCAATATAGTGCAAATACTAGAAGAAAAAAACATATGGTAAAAAGCTGCTATGACTATGTTTGGAAAAGAAACTACTATAGAGCTTTCATATTCACAGATTAGAAAAATTATCCTAAAAATGCAAATTTGGAAATATAAGGAGGTGTAGAATATGGCTAAAAAGTTATAGGACAAATAAAATTACAAATACCTGCAGGTAAAGTTACTCCAGCTCCACCAGTTGGTCCAGCTCTTGGTCATATATGGTGTTAATATAATGGGATTTTTGTAAAGAGTTTAATGCAAAAACTGCTGATCAAGCTGGTCTTATCATACCAGTTGTTATCTCTGCTTTATCAAGATAGATCATTCTCTTTCATTACAAAAACTCCACCAGCTGCTGTTTTAATCAAGAAAGCTTGAAATAGAAAGTGGCTCTGGAGAACCCTAACAGAAAAAAGTAGCTAAACTTACTCAAGCCAGTTTAACAGAAATAGCTGAGCTTAAAAATGCCAGACTTAAAACGCTGCTAGCGTTGAAGCTGCGATGAGTATGATAGCAGGTACTGCGAGAAGTATGGGTGTAACAGTAGAAGATTAGTATTATTTATATAGATTGGTGGGAGGCAAATATTATTAATATACCGTTAATACCACAAGGAGGAAAAAGATGGCAAAAAGGTAAAAAGTATCAAGACGCTGTATGATGTAAAAACTTTTACGATGCATCTGAAGCTCTAGGAACAGTGTGTGACGTTGCGACTGCTAAATTTGATGAAACTGTTGAAGTTCATATAAAACTAGGGTTGACTCAAGACACGCTGATCAACAAGTAAGAGGAGCTGTAGTATTACCTCACGGAACTGGTAAAACTAACAGAGTTTTTGGTTTTTGCAAAAAGGCGAAAAAGCTAAAGAAGCTGAAGCTGCGGTAGATTTCTAGAGTGCTGATGAATTAGTTCAAAAATTCAAAGCGAAAATTGGCTTTGATTATGATGTAATAGTAGCAACACCGAGATATGATGGGTGTAGTTGGTAGATTAGGTAAAGGTTCTTGGACCCTAAAGGTCTTATGCCAAACCCAAAATCAGGTACAGTAACAATGGACGTAGTAAGAGCTATATCTGAAATAAAAGCTGGTAAAGTTGAATATAGACTCGATAAATCAAACATAATGCACGTTGCAATAGGTAAAAAGTATCTTTTGGTAAAGAAAACTATTTGATAACTTCAAAACTTTACTAGATGCTGTTGTTAAAGCAAAACCTGCAACTGCAAAAGGACAATATTTAAGAAGTGTTACAACTGCAAGTACAATGGGACCTGGAGTTAAGATAAATCCTTTAAGAATAAATGACTAATTACAACTAAATAGCCATAGACAGTAGGTGCTTATAGGCTTAATAACCTACTTAGGCAATAGTGTTTTTGTATATAACCCTATTATGCGTCTATGGACTATTTAATAGGTTTTTATTTGAAAAAGAAACAAATTATTACAAGGAGGTGCAATTAATGGGAGAAAAAGCTATAGCAATAAAATCGCAAATAGTTGATGAAATAGCCCAAAAATTCAAAAACTCTCAATCTTGTATAGTTATAGATTACAAAGGTCTAACTGTAGAAGAAGATACAGAGCTTAGAAAAAAATTCAGAGAAGCTAATGTTGAGTATAAAGTATTAAAAATACATTAGTTAGAAGAGCAGCACAAAAAGTAGGTAATATGGAAAAAGTTTGATGATGTAAACTTAGTAGGACCTAGTGCATTTGCATTCGGCATAGATGATGCTATTGCTCCAGCTAAAATAGTAAAAGATTTTGCTAAAACTCATCCTAAAAATACAACTAAAATGGGTTATATAGAAGGCGAATTCTATGATGCAGACTCTCTACAAAAAGTGGCAGATATACCATCAAGAGAAGTTCTTATTGCAAAATTACTTGGAAGCTTCAAAAGCTCCACTATCAAACTTTGTATATATGCTTGATGCTTTATCAAAAGAAAAAGCTGAAGTTAGGACAAGAATAATTTTTATAAAAATATTTTAAATAATTTTATGTATATAATGGAGGATTAAAATGAACATAGAACAAATACTACAAGCTATAGAAGAAATGAAAGTTCTTGAATTAAACGAACTTGTTAAAAGCAGCAGAAGAAAAATTTGGAGTATCTGCATCTGCACCAGTAGTAGTAGGAGCAGTAGTAGGTGGAGCAGCTGATGCAGCTGAAGAAAAATCTGAATTTGATGTAATACTAGCTGATGGTGGAGCATCAAAAGTTGGAGTTATAAAAGTAGTTAGAGAAATAACTGGTCTTGGTCTTAAAGATGCAAAAGATCTTGTTGATGGAGCTCCAAAACCACTTAAAGAAGGCGTTTCTAAAGAAGAAGCTGATGATATAAAAGCTAAATTAGAAGCTGCTGGAGCAAAAAGTTGAAGTAAAATAATCTCACTTTAAAAATATCTGTTAGTTAATCTAACAGATATTTTTGTATAAAAATACCATCGTATTATAATAAGCCTTAATATCTTGTATAATTATTTATGATAGTATTTTTATATTTTTATATTTAATCTCATTAATTTATTAAATGTATAAATGTTTTTGGTACTTCTTTTTCTCATATAAAAATACATACATAGAATCGGTCCTGTATGGACTCCTATAGTCGCCCCTGTTTCTTGTATTATAAACTGTTCTTGTTTCATAGAAAATTTTTCAATTAAAATACTTTTTAAATCATCTACTGTATCCATTGCATCAGCATTTGTAATATATACGTCCATTTCTTTTTGCATAATTTTTCATCTATTTCACTTGTAAATCTATCTACTATATATGATATTATCTTTTTCTTACTTCTCACCTTATCCTTCACTTCTACTTTTCCATCTTGAGATACAGTAAGTATAGGTTTTATACCAAGTGCATTACCTAACACGGCAGAAGTTTTTGATATTCTACCTCCACGCTGTAGATATTTCAAATCTGAAACAGTAAAAAGAACTGTCATATTTTCTCTACAAAATTCTAATATTTTCATTATGTCTTCAAAAGATTTTCCATTTTTGGCAGCTTGTGCTATATATTTTACAGCTATACCCATTTGTAATGAACAACATTTTTGAATCTACAGTATGTATTATCGCATCCTTGTATTCTTCTTTTTACCATATTCACAGCCATTTTGATGTTTCAAATGAAGATGATATACCACTAGACATAGTTATATTAATTAAAGGAATATTATCTTTTGCATACTGTTTAAATTTTTCAACATAATCATTTAGAGATATCTGAGATGTCTTATATACAATATCTTTTTCATTCCATCAAATATAGTATTCGGAGTAATATCAATACCATCTAAAAATTGTTTGTCATCTAGTATTATTATTACTGGCAGTATATCTATATCTAATTTATCTATAATATCTTTTAGGTAGTTCACCACTACTGTCTGTAACTATTTTTGTAGTTCATATATACTCCTTTTAAATTACTACTTTTATTTTTCCCAGTATTTTTACCAACATACATCAGTTCATCTGCTTTTTGCCATATCATATATTTTTTAAAATCAATAGAAGATACTGCCCCAAATGTCATAGTAAACTTTATTGTATTGTTACTATGTTTTTAATTCATTTTGTGATAAATTATATCTTATATGTTCAAGCTTTTCAGAAACTTTCGACTTTGTTGTTGGACTAGCAAATAGTATCAAAAACTCTTCTCCACCCCATCTAGCTACAATATTTTTCTTTACCTAGCTGAGTTTTCAAAAATTAGCCACATATTTTTAAAAACATAATCACCTACGATCATGACCGTAAGTGTCATTTATATTCTTAAAATCGTCTATGTCTGCAAAAAGCTATGTAAAATTCGCTTTCTTCTTTTCCAACCAATATATTATTATCAGCTAATATATCTTTCATTTTTTTCTTCTGTTCGCTATTCCTGTAAGTTCATCTATATTAGCTATTTGCTCCATTTTATCATATTCTTGTTTAATAGTATATTTTTTTCTAATATATTAGATAGTTTTAACATTTTTTTCTGAAAATATTAATAAGAATGTCGCCATTACATTTGTAATGCAGAAAAATACATCTACATTAAATATTTTTGTATTGAATTCTGTAAAAACATATATATATAAAGCAGCATACACAATGGCATTTAATATAGCTAAAACATAAAAACTTTTTATATTTTTAAATGGAGCTATTATCTCTATTATACTCACTGATATGAGCCAAAGCTGGAACTCGTAAATCCACCCTATAGTAATCACACTTATAATAGAAAAATACACTAACCTCTATAAAAAGCTACAAGTAAAGCTATATAACTATCTTTTTGATTAATACTAAAGCACATATACTAAATATCAAAATACTAATAATATTGTAATTTTGAGCTATTCTATCTACATTATTTATATAAAAACACTATCTGATATACTAGATGAACAATTAATCCAAAAACAGAGTAAGAAATAAAAAGATATATTGGAATTTTTGAAAATATTCATATTATAAACTTCCCTTACTTAGTATTTTTATCTTAAATTCCATAATACTTAAAGAAAAACTCCTTTTTGTATTGCAATAAATTATCTTTTGTATTGCATTTCTTATATTTTTCATCAATTTTAATAAGAAATATAAGTTATGATATGTTATTAGTCTTGCTCCCTAGTATCTCATTTGCTTTTATAAGATGTCTTATATATGCCCTTGAGTAATTTCTACATACATAACAATCACACTCACTATCTAACGGTGTAAAATCCTCTTGTAAGTTGCATACTTACCACGACTTTACCATTTGATGTCATGGCAGTACCATTTCTCGCTATTCTAGTAGGAAGTACACAATCAAACATATCTACTCCCTTATTACACCCTCAAATAAGTCATCAGGACTACCTACCCCTATAAGATATCTAGGTTTTGTCTTTCGGTATTAAATCTACAGTATAATCAAGTACTTCATACATAATGGGTTTTGGCTCTCCTACAGAAAGCCCACCCATAGAATAGCCGTCAAAATCCATCTCTACTAATTCATTTGCAGATTCATATCTTAAATCTTCAAACATTCCACCTTGTATTATGCCAAAAAGTGCTTGAGATTGCGGATTTTTTTATTTGCAATCTTTCCCCTTTGCCCATCTCGTAGTACGCTTATAAGAATCTTTTATATACTCATAGCTTGCAGGATATGGTGCACTCATCAAAAGACATCATTATATCCGAGCCAAGATTATTTTTGTACAGCTATAGACTCTTCAGGTCCCATAAAATGTTTCGAACCATCAAGATGAGATTCAAAGTATACACCCTCTTCTTTTATTTTTCTTAAATCTCCTAGAGAAAAATACTTGAAAACCACCACTATCTGTTAATATAGATTCATCCCAGTTCATAAACTTGTGTAGACCACCAGCTTTTTACTATCTCATCGCCTGGTCTTAGATGTAGATGATAGGTATTTGACAATATTATCTTTGAATCTATCTCTTTTAACTCTTCTACGCTCATAGACTTTACTGTTGCATTAGTCCCTACAGGCATAAATATAGGTGTTTCAAATTCATTATGTAAAGTTTTTTTAGTTTTTCCTAACCTAGCCTTTGTCTGAGTACAAGTTTTTACAACTTCAAATTCCAACGGTCTATTCATTACTTGCCTTTCTTATATATGTTCTTTTATGTAATATAATCACTTTTAATTTTTCAATATATTATAATATAAAAATTCATAGATTTTTAATGCCTTTTTAACCTTATCATTATACTATAAAATAATGCTTATAGTCAATTAGTTAATGAGACAGTTTTTGTGTGCAAAACTGTCTTTTTATATTAATAATATAAAATTTAACTTCTATAAAACTATATTAATTTTTAGCCTCTTCTATAGCTCTATCATAATCAACGTGATTTGTAACCCTCACTTACATACTCTACATATCTTACAGTATCATCTTTATCTACTACTACTATACCTCTAGCTAACAATTGTAATTCATCTATTAAAAAGCCATATTTTAAACCAAAATCGTGTCCTTTGTAATCTGATGCCACTACTATATTATCTATACCATTAGCTGCACAGAATCTTCCAAGTGCAAAAGGTAAATCTACACTTACTGTTATTATTTGAATATTTTTCTAATTGTGATGCTCTTTTGGTTAAAAATCTTTTTGTTTGAAACTCGCAAACACCTGTATCAACAGATGGTACTACAGATATTATTCTTACCTTTCCCTTTGATTCGCTAAGTGAATATGGACTAAGATCTTGTTTTTGATAAAGTAAAAATCAGGTGCTATATCTCCTACTTTTTATCTCCTTACCCACTAGAGTCATAGGATTTCCACCCATTGTTATTACGCCAGTTCTTTTTCCATAATAAAATCTCCTTTTCTTGACATAGATGTAATAAAAGTTTTCAAAACTCATTTACATAAAAAGTTAATAATTTTTACTTATTTTTTTATAATACTACACTTTTTGTGAAATTTAAACATATTTTGTTTATAAAACTATATTGTAGATATAAATACCTATAAAATAGTTTTTATGGAATATGTGCATATATATATAAATATGTTTTAAAATAAGTAATATCTAGGTAATTTTAGAATATATTTTAATGATTTTAATACATTTTTATTATTGGTTGGTAAGCTTTATTACCTACCGTATTTTATTGTGAATTTTTACTTCATAACTCAAAAGGGGGAAAATCATTGTTTTTTTACAAAATTAATAGCTGTTAAAAGAAGATGATTTTTTGCGCCTTTGAAGATAAAAATTATACAATATTCTATAGATGTTCATATTCTTTTATTCAATCTTATTATTTTTTTAGGCTATCTCATATTTACATATTATTTTTAATTATTTAGTACAAGAAGATATATTTATTTTCTCATCTTATGTGTAAGCTATATGTTTCTAGAGATCTTTTTACTTATTATTTATATTTTTGTTCCGAATCATACAAAGTATACTTATATTCTTGCTACTTCCAAATGTAATAGCTACATTTTTAATATGTTATTTAATAGGTGTTTTTTGCAATGAATTCTTTTTATGATACAATAATGTATAATATTGTATTATCTTCATCTTTGTGCTTATTTTTCCGGATGTATATATACTATTACTTGTTGTAGCACTTTTTAGATATGTCTTATTTTTATTTTTCTTAAAAGAGATGACGTTTATGTCTGATGAGTTTTTATAATGTATTAGATGCTTTAGTTATGTATTTTTTTAAGTGCAAACTTTAATCTTATATTTACAAAAAGTAAAATTTTTCAGAGTTTACAGCTAGATATAAAATAGATTTAGAAAATAAGACGGATATATTAACGACTCTCTTAAATAGACGTGGATTAGAACAAGACATATTTAAGTCTAAAACTTGTAAATAGCAATACTCTTTGTGCCTATGTCTTTCATGGACTTAGATAATTTCAAGGATATAAATGATAATTTTGGTCATCTAGATGGAGATGAACTACTAAAAAAATATTGCTGTTATGATACAAGATAGCTTTAAAAATTGTACTATAGCTAGAATAGGCGGAGATGAATTTGTATGTATGCTGATAATCTCACTAGTTCAGATGAATTCTTACAACTAAATAAAAATTTTATGAAACTTTTTCCACTCATCATAACAAAAATAACGTAAGTGTCCCTATATCTTGTAGATAGGTATTGTCTTTGCTAATACAGATACTTCTAATTTGTATGAAAAATTATACAAATTATCTGATGAATGTATGTACAAAGCCAAAAACGATGGCAAAAATACTTTTTGTATATCTTATATAGGGGAAATTTTTGTTTAATACTAATTTTATTATAAAAAGCTAAAAAGAATATGAAGACTATATAATAGAAAATGCAATACTTGTAGAAAAACTTTTTCTTTTTCTCTATTTATTACTTTTTATATATACCTATATTCGTATATTGTTATGGTTAAGTCTGACGAAAAATATGACTTACACCACCTTATATATATTATTATTTCATATTTTTATATATATTTTCTTTTAAAACCATAGTGCAAACACAAGAGAAAAATACGTAGTTAGTTATCAGTTTTTACAATGATTTTTACGTTTTTTATACTACTTCTTATAGAATACAAAAATATTGAAGAAAAACAGTCGTATCGTATATATTAATAGCCCTCAATTACTATATTTACTTCAATATGTACGCTTGATAAATTTAAGTATTTTCTGTCAATTATGATTTTTCATAATAGATTTTTATATATATATGAGTGCCCCTAGATACTATAAATTTTATAGGTAATAGTGATTACTCTGCTATTAATACTGTAATATCTCTACTTTTTGATTTTATTGTACTTATGATAGCTGCTATAAGATTAAATGTTATATTTAGTAACGCAAGATTTAAGGAGTTCAGTTATAGGGATAGAATATGAAAAATAGCATAGATCCTTTGACAAAACTTTTTTAATAGAAAAATATATACAATATTGTGTGATTTTTCCTCAAGATAAAAAAATGGTATTTGTGCACTTATGATAATAGATGTTGATGATTTTAAAAAGTCAATGATATACTCGGACATCACAGGGTGATAATATGCTTATAAATATATCAAAAATACTAAAAGATTCCTTTTATGAGGATGCTCTCATAGGAAGATTAGGTGGAGATGAGTTTATCGTATATTTTTGAACATATAAAAATCAAGAGAATAGTATTATAAAAACAATTAAATTATTTTTATAAGTAATTTTCCTATAACATTATCAAAAATGAACAGTCAATAACAGTATCTACTAGCATAGGGGTTGTTTTTTCAAATAAAATAAGTGATAACTTATATAATAATCTTTATAAAAAGGCTGATAAAAGCTATGTATACTGTAAAAATAATGACGGATATTTTATAGATACTGAATAGATATTGTACAGCTATACTTAAATATAAGTTATTAATATTATATTCTATAAAATATATAAAAACATCATACCATAATAAGAGAATAGTAGACATATAGAGTATTCTTTTTATTATGGTAATTTTTCTTTTATTTTTGATTATTACAATATGTAATAATCATTTTCAAAAATATTGACTTTTTGTATTCTACTATTGTAGAATAACATCATACAATTGTATTTAATACTAAATTTGTTTGAAGGCTAAAAATGATGAAACTGGACTTGTAAAACAAAATCTAAAGCGTGATATTTTGTCTTACATAGGAGAATTGGCAATCTTTGTATGGTTGATTGGAGTAATAATTGTATTTTCAAAATATATGATTGAGTACAAAAAGTTTTGTAAATATCTAAAAAGATGGTCTACGCCTGTTGACGATGAAGATATACTTCAAATTTTTAAGCTTACAAAACTAAAACTTGATACTGAAGATGGTATAAAAGTATATGATGTAGAATTTTATAAAAAGTAATGTAGAATATGACTATGAAATAGATGCTATAACTGGTAATATACTTGATAAAGATGTAGAAATAGAAGATTAGATTAAATAAGGCTGAGTTCATCAGCCTTATTTCTTTTAAAAACAATTATTTTTCAAAAATTTTTTATACTAAAGTTGCTATTAATATCAATGCTGAAAAATTAATAGGTTTATTTTTATATTATCTCTTCTCATAATATTATCTCCTATTGAAAAATTCAATAAATATATTATATCTTTTTATATTAGTCAATAATGCACTTTATAAATTAATTTTTATATCATAATACTATCATAATTGATAAATAAAATCAATAGAAAAATAAAAATTATTTTAGAATGTATCTCATATAAAAACTCTCTTATCTGTAATAACCATATCTACTGCTACATCATAATCATTTATATCTATTTTTTTCTACTATACATTCATCAAAGCATATACCTAGTTTGTATGGTGATATATTATCAAAAATCTATCGTAAAAGCCCTTGCCATAACCTACTCTATACTTTTTGATAATCATAGCATACAAGGAGTTATTATCATATCTATATCTTTTTATCTATTTGTACTATTTTATCTTTTGGCATTTCTCTTATACCTTTATATCCTACTATCAAGTCATCTATATTTTTATTTTAGTTGCTATCATAATTGAATTTTTACATCCCTGTACATATGGTATAGATACTGTTTTACTCTATATGTATACAATATTTTATAAAGTCGTACGTATCTATCACTACCAAAACTAGCAAATACCATTATATTTTCACTTTTTCAAATATATCTAATTTTTATTTTATCAAATATAATTTTTGACTTTTTCTTTATATCTGTTATCTCATCTCTTTTTAATATCTCTTTTCTAAGTATTTTTATCCATAACATACCTCTACTTATATATATTTAAAAATTTGTTCATACTCTTTTTATTCTTATACTCAATTAATATTTTCATCAAACAACTGTATTATATCACAAATATTGATTTTAAATAATCGCTTTTTATGATATAATACAAATAAATTAAAACGATTTATACTAATATTTTATTGATATATAGGAGACATACTTTGGAACATATTTTAAATTTTGAAAAATTCTGATTTTGAAAAAGAACTTTTGGAAATTATGACAGAAATATAAAAGCACTTGAAGAAAGTTTTTCAACAAATATATTTATTAAGGGATTCCAAAATATTTATAATAGGTGAAAAAATCAACAGACGTAAATAAGTGCGCTAGAGTAATAGAAGAATTATTTAAACTATTTAAAAAGGTACCACAATAGATGTACAGCTAGTAAGATATACTGTTCAAGTAATAAACGATGATGCAAATAGCAATCTTGAAAAATCTGGGGGATGATGTAATACTAACTCAAAAAGGTAATCCGTAAGAGCCAAAACTCTAGGACAAAAATTATCTTGAAAATATAAAGAAAAAATGATGTTACTATATGCGTAGGACCAGCTGGTACTGGCAAGACATATCTTGCTGTAGCTATGGCTGTAGGTTCTTTTAGACGTGAGAAGTATCAAGAATAATACTCACAAGACCTGCCGTTGAAGCTGGAGGAAAGCCTAGGATTTTTGCCTGGAGACTTAAAGATAAGAGTAGATCCATATCTAAGACCTCCTACGATGCACTTTTTGAGATGTTTTGAGCAGAAAAATTTGAAAAACATCTTGAAAGTGGTGTTATAGAGGTAGCTCCACTTGCTTTTATGCGTGGTAGAACGCTGGATAACTCTTTTATCATACTTGATGAAGCACAAAAATACAACTAAAGAGCAAATGAAGATGTTTTTAACTAGATTTGGATTTCGGTTCAAAAAGTTGTAGTAACAGGAGATATAACTCAAATAGATTTGGGCGATAATAAAAAGTGGCTTATCTCATGCAGTAAATGATACTAAAATGGAGTAAAAGGTATAGCTATAGATGAACTTACAGAAAAGATGTTGTAAGACATGAACTAGTGCAAAGAATAATAAAACAGTATGACAAATATGAAAAAACAACAAATGTTAAAATCAAAAAGGAAATAGTGAAGATATATATGAAGAAAAATAAATACTATAGGAGTAACTGTATGATATATTTTGATAATGCAGCAACCACATTCCCAAAACCTGACATAGTTTTTGCAAAATACTTTTTGAATTTGCAAAAGCTACACTGTGCAAAACCCTGGACGTTCCGCTCACAAAATGGGTGTACTATCATCAAAAAGTAGTATATGAATGTAGAGAAAAGATAGGTAATATGTTTAATATTTCTGATATAAACAAAATCGCCTTTACAAAAATTGTTCTGAAGCACTTAATATAGGTTTGTTTTCTACATAAAAGAAAATGACCATATAATAACAAGCGTTCTAGAACACAACTCTATAATAAGACCTTTAGAATATCTAAAAGGAAAAACATATAGATATCACTTATTTAGAGCCCTAACGAAAATATGGTAATTACAAAGGACATAGTTAAAAAGTATTAAAAATAATACAAAACTAATAGCTCTGTGTCATGCAAATAATATAGTCGGTACATTTAATGACATAGAAGATATAGGACAATTAGCAAAAAGAAAAAAAATATATTATTTTTAGTAGATGTAGCACAAAGTGCAGGCACATAGATGATTCAAAAATGAATATAGACATCTTATGTTCTCCAGGACACAAAATCTCTATTTTCCTTAGTGGTACAGGATTTATATATGCTAATGAAAAACTTCATCTAAAACCTATAATATATGGTGGTACAGGTAGCTTTTTCAGATGATGCAAACCAGCCTACTATTCATGCCTGATATGTTAGAGACAGGTACTTTAAATGTAGTTGGTATAAAAAGCATGCTCGAAGGCATAAATTGGATAAATTTATAGGCATAGACGCTATATCTAAAAAGAAAAGTGAACTTACTCATTATATGATATCTCAGCTATCAAAAAATAAATAACATCATAATATATACTCCTAAAAATGAAGAACTTGCAGGTATAATATCAATAAATATAAAAAGATATGGACTCTTCTTTTTGTAACAGCTTATACTTGATAGTAAATATGATATTGCAGTAAGAGGTGTGTACATTGCAACCCTAAAGGACATTTGTTTATAGGAACTTTACAAAGCGGTTTTGTAAGAGCGTCGATATCCTATTTTAACACAAAAATGAAGTAGATATATTCGTAAACCCATAAATGACATACAAAATAGAAATAGTAAGATAACGTTTATTCATATAAAAATAAGGTAAAACGTAGTTGACATTTCAACAATAAAAGAGTAAAATAATACCTATATTTAGTATGTATTACACTTAAAAACGTTAAACATATATGGATTATTGCATTATTTTTATAAAGAGGTGTCTATGGAAACTTTAAATATTTGTATATTATCTGACCTCACTCAGGGAAATACTGCGGAACATAGTGGCAAAAGCAGCTGTAGCTCAATTTAAAGACAATGACTTTTATAGTAAGAAAAATTTCCACATATAAGATGATGAAAAGGAGTTGGATTTTGTATTAAACGAAATAAGTAACATACAAAATAAAAATAATATTACATACAATAGTAAAAAGAGCTAGTATCTAAAAATAGCTTTTTATGTAGACGAAAAATAATATAAAATGTGGACTTGCTTACACCTTTACTTGATTACATATCTGTCATAAGTGGACAAAAATCCACTTGAAGAAACTGGTATGTTAAGAAAAATGAATGATAGATATTTTAAAGAGTTGAGTCTATAGAATTTGCTGTAAAAATATGACGATGGGAAAGATCCACGTGGTGTATTGAAAGCTGATTTAGTAATAATAGGTATATCAAGAACATCTAAAAACGCCACTATCTATGTATCTTGCTAACAAAAACATAAAAGTAGCAAAATATACCACTAGTACCTGAAGCAAATTTGCCAAAAAGAACTTTTTGAAATACCATCATAATAGGCCTTACTAATAGCCCTGAAAAACTAAATGAGATAAGAACAGAAAGATTAAGAGCTATGGGACTTAGTAGTAGCAATGCTAATGAAAATACATATGCCAATATGGACAGAATACTAGAAGAGATAGATTATGCAGAAGGTGTTATGATAGGTTTGTCCTATAACAAATGTGGCTAATAGAGCTATAGAAGAAACAGCCGAGAAAAATAATAGTATATCTAAAAAGAAATGGTATGAAGATATACAACGAATGATTGTTTTTATCTTTTTGTCTAATATATAAGTTATTTTTATATAGTTATTTATAAACTCGTATCGCTTGATATGAATATTAAAAATACTATATCACAAATTTAACGTATTATTAGATAAGATTAAAAATATTGTTTACATAAAAATTAGAGGAGGACTTTTAATATGAAATACGTATATGACTTTAAAGAAGGTAATATGTCTATGAAATCTTGCTCGGTGGTAAAGGTGCAAACCTTTGCAGAGATGACAAATATAGGTCTACCAGTTCCACAAGGTTTCACTATAACTACATCTGCTTGCCTTAAATACTATGGATGAAGGCAAAAACTATGGGATGATTTATTAAAAGAGATTGATGAACATCTTGCAGATAAGTTGAAAAATCACAAGGCAAAAATTCTCTGATGCTAATGATCCTCTACTTTTTTCAGTTCGTTCAGGCGCTGTAATATCTAGTGCCAGGTATGATGGATACTATACTTAATCTAGGTCTTAATGATGAAACAGTCAAAGGTCTAGCAAAAACTATAAAATAATGAAAAGATTTGCATATGATTCATATAGAAGATTTATACAGATGTTTTCTGATGTAGCAATAGGAATACCAAAAGCATATTTTTGATGCAAAACTAGATGATATGAAAGAGAAAAAGGTGTTACTCTTGACACAGGGCTAGATGCTGAAGATTTAAAAATTAGTTGAAGAATTTAAACAAGTCTACAAAGAAGAAATGAGAGAAGAATTCCCACAAGATCCAAAAAGTACAACTATATAAAGCTGTAGAAGCCGTATTTTCTTCTGGAATAAATCAATAGAGCCATAGTATATGAAACTTAAATGGCATATCCTCATGATTTAGGTACAGCTGTAAATGTTCAATCTATGGTATTTGGAAATAAAGGAGAAACATCAGGTACAGGTGTTGCATTTACAAGAAATCCATCTACAGGTGAAAAATAAATTATTTGGTGAATTTTTGATGAATGCTCAAGGAGAAGACGTAGTAGCTGGTATAAGAACTCCAGAAACTATAGAAAAATTAAAAAGAAATAAATGAAAAATGTTATGAACAATTTGTAAATACTACTCAAATCTTTGAAAAAGCTATTACAAGAGACAGGCAAGATATAGAATTTACTATAGAAGAGGGAAGATTATTTTTCCTACAAACTAGAAAATGGAAAAAGAACTGCACAAGCTGCTGTAAATGTAGCTGTTGATTTAGTGGAAGAGGGACTACTTACAAAAAGAAGAAGCTATAATGAAGGTTGAACCAAAAACAATTAGATCAACTATTACACCCTACTTTTGAACAAAATTCTCTATAAAATGCTACTATGATAGCAAAAAGGTCTTTCCGGCATCTCCTGGTGCAGCATCTGGAAAAAAATATTTTAATGCTGAAGAAGCTATGAATGCTAGCAAAAATGGGGAAGATGTATTACTTGTAAGACAAGAAACATCTCCAGAAGATATAGAAGGTATGATATGTTCACAAGGTATACTTACATCAAGAGGTGGTATGACATCTCACGCAGCTGTCGTAGCTAGAGGTATGGGTAAATGTTGTGTAGCAGGTTGTAGTGAAATAAGAGTAGATGAAGAGCTAAAAAACTGTAAGAGTAGATGAAAAATTTATAGAGAAGGCGATTACATATCAATAGATGGCTCTACCGGTATAGTATATGATGGAATAATTGAAAAAGCAAAACCAGAACTTACTGGTAAATTTGGTAAAATTTATGGACTGGGTAAATGAAATCAAAAATTACAAGTATATACAAATGCAGATACACCAAGAGATGCAAAAACAAGGTGTTATATTTGGAGCTGAAGGTATAGGACTTTTGTAGAACTGAACATATGTTCTTCGATGAAAAAGAATACCAGCTGTAAGAAGAATGATAATATCACGTTCATTAGATGAAAGATTAAAGGCTCTAGATGAGCTACTTCCTATGCAAAAGAGAAGACTTTATAGGAATATTCAAGGAGATGCAAGACAGACCAGTCGTAATAAGATTACTTGATCCTCCTCTTATGAATTCTTGCCAAAAGAAGAGAAAGATTTAAAAAGAGTTAGCTAGCTCTATAGAATATATCATACGAAGATATAAAAAGATAGGGTAAAAGAACTTGAGGAATCTCAAACCCTATGCTTGGACATAGAGGTTGTAGACTTGCTGTAAGTTATCCTGAAATATCAAGAATGCAAGTTAGAGCTATAATAGAAGCTGCTCTTGAAGTAAAAACAAATACAAATATACTTCCTGAAATAATGGTACCACTTGTTGGCATGATAAAACGAACTTAAATATGTTAAAGAACAAATGCTAGACGAGATAAATAAAGTATTTGCTGAGAAAAACGATAAAGTTAACTATCTTATAGGTACTATGATAGAAGTTCCTAGAGCTGCACTTACAGCAGATGAGATAGCTACAGAAGCTGAATTTTTTTCAGTTTTGGTACAAATGATCTTACTCAAATGGGATTTGGTTTCTCAAGAGACGATTCAGCAAGATTCCTAAATGATTATACAAACAAAAAGTATTTGATTTTGCACCATTTGAACAAGTAGACCAAAAAGGTAGTAGGTAAACTCATGAAATGGCAGTAGAAGATGGTAAAAAGACAAGAAAAGATATAATACTTGGAATATGTGGTGAGATGGTAGCGACCCATCTACAATAGAATCTTTGCCATAAGCTTAGGCCTTACTTATGTGTCTTGTTCTCCATATAGAGTTCCTATAGCAAGACTTGCAGCAGCTCAAGCCGTAGTAAAAGAAAAATTAAACTAATATTAAATAAAGACAAAATAGAAAATAAAAACCCCAGAAATTAATATTTCTGGAGTTTTTGTTTTTCTATTTAGAATCTAATAATTCAACATTTTGTGCATATAATCTTCTCTTTAAATCGCCTGTCATATATCTCTATATATTTTAGCAACAACTCGCTTGCATCTGCTTTTGTAAGTTCATCGCTAGTCTAAAGGCTCCGCCTTTTTCTATAAGTCCTATGTTTTGTGCTATATATACACCATCATATGCCCAAGGTAGGTATCCGCTTGATCTTCAAATCCTGTATTGAACTTTCCATTTGGTATGAGTGAGTCTAATCCTCAGAGAATTTGTAAGTGATTCTTATAGCTTCTGCTCTTGCTATAGGATTTTTAGGTTCAAACTTGTTGTCATCTCTACCTACTCATTATTTTATCTACTGCTTTTTAACGTAGTTATAAGAAGTATCTCTTGTTTTTACATCTGAAAAATAACTCTTCTTTTTAAAATATAAGTAGATTTTTGTATCTGCTTTATTGTTATACAATCCTGCTGTTACTACTATAGCTCTTGCAAACTCATCTCTTGATATAGGTGCATTCGGTAAAAACATCTTTCTAGATGGGTCAAATCCATTCATAGATGTTAGTATCTTTATTGCATCTTTCTGCATAATGGCCTCTGCACATCTGTAAGTACAGGTGCATATAGTCTTGTTATATCCGGCATATTTGCATTTTCTAATTGACCTTTTCCTACATTTCCATTAATGTCTGTAGCTATATTCTAATGCTGCATTATTTGAGATGTTATTATATATCCACCCCTAAAATGCATATTTTCTAGGATCATTGTCTGAATATATAAGGTCTTTTATAGTATTTTGTGATGATTTTATAGTATATGTTCCATTTATTATATTAGAACTATTACTATTTGTAGTAGTGTTTGTTGTTGAACCATTATTTGTTGATGTTGTAGTTGTTGTAGATGAAGATTTTTCACTCCTGTATTTATTGTGTAATTCATAGTCTTTGTGTGAGTTGCTCCCCAAAAACTTTCGTATCCAGCTGATTTACCATCCATCTGTATGATTAATCTATCTCCAGATTGTGTGGTATAGACTTTATTAAAAATTTTGCATTTCCTGCATAATAGTCTATAGCTGGTTTTTTGTCTATTACTGTAGACTCTGACATCTCAGATAAATTACTATCTAGTGTATATGATGAACTACCTGATGTATAGTTTCTTTTTACTTTAGATATTTCATCTTTTGAACTATCTGACCTTTATAATACTCTGTTTATAGGTGTTATTGTAAGATCTCTAGTAAGTGATATTCCTCCACCTGATAATGTATATTTTTCTGATATTTTTGTGCCAGTATATGTTATAGGTATTTTCATTTGCTACTTCTGCTACAGGATCTTTTGATAGTTGTATTATTATTTTTGATGATGATTTCAGTTTTACTTTTTACACTCTTTTTATTTTTTTATCTATTGCTTTTTGCAATAAATCATCTTCTTTTGACTTTTCTATTTTTGTCCTTGTAAGCGTACCTTTTAATATAACAGGCTTTCCTGTCACAAAAGTTACCTCTTCGTATTGATATGTTTTGGAATTATTGTTTGTCTGCTTGTATATTCCACCATCATACATACCTACTGCATTTGCTGATACACTATTCATAAAAAGAGATATACTTAGCAATGCTAATATTTTGTCTTTTTCATAATTTTTCCTTTTTTTATTTGTAAATAAAGTCCATAATATTTATATAAATTAAATATTATCTCATATGAATTTATTTATTTTTTAGAATATATTATGGACTTATTTAAAAACTAAATTATTTTTATTTACTAATTTGCTAAAACAGCTATCAGCATCCAACTCTTCTATACCATCTGTAGTTTTCTTTATCTCTTATTTGCCTATATACTATTGTAAGTTCTCTATCTTTTAATGCGTCAACAGATGTTTTTGTATAACTTTTTCCATCTAGCACTACTGTTGCTTTTATCTATGTTTATTATTTTCTCTATAGGTGTCTTCTTAATCTCTTGTGTAGATGTATCTGTCGTTACTATAGGATTTAGTGATTCTAACTTTTTCGTATTGGAATTATATTGTTGTATATTTTTCACAAGTATCTTTTTGTATTGCTGATGTATTTGTATTATTTTTGTTTGCATTATTTGCAGTATTATTTGCAGTATTATTTTGCAGTATTATTATTATCTGTACTACTTTCTTTATACTCTCCTACACCTTTTGCTACCATTAGATTTTTGAGAGTTTACTTGTACATATCCTTCGTCTTTTTAAAATGCTAGTGAATAATGCTACATCATCTTTTTGTAACTCACATATACCTGTTTATTGTAATATTCAGGTCTTATGCCAAAATGAGTTAAATGCATTTTTTTGTATTCTCTTATTTGATCTCATACTGTAGCCTTTATTTGCATCATAGTCATATACTTTAGTCTGTTCAGTAAAGTTTATTCTGAGGCGTTGTCTTACCTTCTGATAATCTAGTCCACTGACCACCTTGCCACATAAAAAGTAATGATTTACTTTTCTTGAATTTTTCTATATCATTTCCAAGTAACAATGAATATTCAAATACATCTCTCAGTGTGGCTCTGTATATTTTATATGGGTAATTCTTCATTTTTCAGGATTTAAAGTTGAGCCATTTTGTATAACTATTTGTGCATCTTTTGTAAGATTTGTTTCTATATTGCTTCCAACATTCTTTTTCTATGTTGCCACTTTGTACTATGTTTCCATCCTTTACAAATATTGTAGATTCATCAAATTTTATAAGATTATCATCTATATTCATAGTATTTTTGTAGAATAATCTATAGTTTTTACACTATCGTCAAACCTTTAGAGAGTCTCCTATTCTTATTTTACCCTTTTCTATAGTAGGTATACCTTGATTTTTTGCTATTACTGCGTATATTTCTTGATTTTTGTAATTTTTAAGTTTACTTGTACTTACCTTTGATGAATTAGCATATATATTCCTCTTACTTTATAGTTTCATATGCTTTTATATCTTCTTTTAAGTCTACCCACTGTCCATTTTTGTAGTTCTTTACATCTTTTTAAATTAAGAGATTTTTGAGACAAAAGATATGGTCCTACTTTTTGCCTTTTAATATTTTATCAGCTTGTCTTTGACTGCCTTTCTATCTCTACTTTTTGATGGTACATTTGAATAAATGTCATCAAAATATAATTTTATTCTATCTCCATCTTTTTATTTTTTGTATATTTTTCTCATCTGTCCATCCTTCATTATAAGTGTATCAGGGACCTATAGTATAATCTTTATTATTCGTAAGAGTTATGTTATTTTCACTAACATCTCAAAACTGTGCCACCCTATCATTTCAGATTCAGGTGCTACATACGAATTCAACTCTTCTTCTACAGGCACATATGCCTTTAATATAGTTACTACATTATTTCTTAGAGTCAACTGTACATCTTGTCCATATACTAAGTCATCAGCAGATACAGGTTTTGATACTGCTGTAAAAATCTCCTAATTCTCACTATATTGTAATATTTTTACATCAGGATGCAATTTATATAAATGCACTTTGTTGTTATAGTCTTTTATTTTTAATACATTAGTCGTGTTATCTGCTGTTTTTGTATCAGAGCTTTTTGTATTTTCTTCTAAATCTTTACTAGGGTACTGCTATACTTTCAAACACCCTGTAATTTCTTTTTAGGTACGCTGTATTGCTCTGCATATAGTATTTTGTTATTTTTCACATATATATTTATCTGACTTTGTGGCCATATATACTTAGTATCTGTTGTTACACCACTAGGTGTAAGTACTAATACATCTTTTTGACTTATAACATTTACATATGATACTACTGTTGAATCTTCTTTTATTTTCTTCTGCTATTTTTATCAATCTGATTTGTAGCATACTCTATATTTTCTGCAGTTTGATCTTTTTCTTGTTGTTCTTTATCTGCAAATTGCTTTTTATAAGTAGATTTTATCTAGTTTTTACTGTTATTAATGATTTATTTTTACCATCTTCTACTATTTGAGATTTTGTAATTATCTGCCCTGAATATATACTCACTTTATTTTTGCAAGTATAACATCTTTGTTTTGATATATAAGATTTTGCATATCCAGTCTAGTGGCTTGTTTTGTAGGTGATGTATTGTATTTTGTTTCCGTATTCATCACTTTTGAAAAATAGTTGTTTACAGTCTCTCATAGTAGGAGCAGAATTCATATATTTTTCTGTACCATTTTTATCTATCCACTCTTGAGTAAATAAGCCCTAATGCTACAGCTTGCTCTTTTGTATCTTGCATTTATATCAGGATCATTTGGTTGTATTTGCTTATCTAATCCTGATAGCTTTACCATTACCTTTATAAGTTCATTATTAGTTATCTTTTTTATTCGGACTTATTTTTACCCTTTGATGGTTTTATTATGTCAAGACTAGATAGCATAAACCATCTCGTCTTAGATTTAATCCTGCATCACTTATTTTAAAATTTTCTGATACTCTTGTGGATTTGTAAGTCCCCAAGAATAGGATACCTCATATAGCTAGTTGTTGCTCTGCAAAACTACTTGTTATACTAGCAATACTCAATATTTATCAAAAACATCAAAAATTGCAAAAGGCTTTTTATAACCTTTGCTTTTTGCTATTGCAAATTAGTATTAGTCGGATATTTGTTTGAAAGTAATACATAATATCCTCCATCGCTTATAGCTGGGCTTAATATTTTGCTGTAAATTTATTAGTTTTTCATCATATTTTTGATAATACTCTCGCATTATTTTCTTTGTTTGAAGTTATACTTAAATGCATAGTGGCTGATGAATTTTACATCAAGTTTTTTCTAGGCTCTGCTACATACATATCTATCTTATACACATCTGATAATTCTCTTTTTTATAGCACAATTTTGGATATCTTTGTGTTCATTTTTATTATCTGCATTTTGCAATCTAAGTACTACAACAGCATCATCGCTAGATGAATTTACTTTGATTTAGATTAAATGCTGAAAAATGGTACTTTAAGCGCCTATTTCTATCTCTTATTTGTATAGTAGCATTTGGAGCTGATTTTATCTGTATTGTAGGTATTTTTATTTCTCTTTTATCTTCTGATTGTATCCACTTATATTTATAGTGTTTTCCTTAGTACCTACTGTATATACAAGAGTGTTTCCCACTACTTTTTGTGTTCCATTTTGTCTTATATTTGTAGTTGCTCTTTCAAGTTCTTTTTCTTTTTCTTTGTTGTTTGTAGTCATCTTCTTTCTTAGAGTAGCTACATTAGCATAGCCAAAATCTTTCCTTCACCAAATTTATTCATAACACGTAGTTTTTACTTGGATAATTTAGTATTTGATTTTAGATTTTTATAATATGACTATATTTTAAATTGTTACCATCTTTATTTGCCATAACATCACCAACATGAACATAGTCATTATCTGCACTTTTCTTTTATATACACTTCAAATTTTGTAGGTTTTCTTCATCATTTTTGTCTAGTTCCCAAGAAAGTCCTACTGTATTATGGAGATCCTGGTGTTGCTACTAATTGTGGCACTGTTGGTAGAGGTAATTTCTTTATATCTACTGCCATAGGTTTAGATACACCGCCATCAGCATTTATTACAAATATGTTTTTGACCATCCATATTTTCTCATTTGTTCATATGTTATAAGTGGTATAGTTACAGTAAATGATGATGTGTTATTAGTTTTTGTATTTTTTTATTATTCGTATTTTTTTAGATTTATCTGTGCTATCTACTGCTACAGATATACCTTTTTCCCTCACCTTTTTCATTTTTCTACTTCTACATATTGATTTGAGCCATCGCTTTTTACACCTCAACATAAGTGCATTTTCTACATTATCCTTATTTTTATCTATATTGACTATATTTGCACTCTATGACTAATTTTTGTAGGATTATAGAAATTCTTACCTATTATAGTAACTTTTTACATCTTCTTCATCATCTCCAGCTTCTGCATATAACTCAAAGTTACCTTCTATTTTATCTATTATAGGTTGTGAAATATATCTAAAAGGAAGTGGTGCTGAGCGTCCATCATCTGCATTTTTCTACTACTACGTTAGTACCTCTTTTCATCTATATCATCTACAGCTGCTGTAGTAGCTTCTATCCCTATAATTTCGCCTTTTTCATTTGTAATAGTCCCTATTTACTACACCTCCACCAAAATATATTTCTATTTCTCCCTTTGTGCCAAACTCATCTGTATCTTTTAAAGTTTGTACCCATTATAGTAACTTTAGTGCCACCAGTTTGAGGTCCCTTTACAGGAGTTATACTCGTAATCACTGGTTTTTGAACCTGCTTTTTATATATCATAAAGTATGTTGGAGGATTCATCTTATTTGAATATCCTGTACCCTCTTTTGTAACAACTGTTATAGGCATAGATACACCTATCTCTTCTTCTTTACCTGCTGGTACTTTTATTTTTATATAGTCTGAAGATACACTTATTACCTCAGCTTCTTTTGAGCCTACCACTACTCTTTGTATATCCTTAAATCCTTCTCCTATTACTGTTATTTCAGTTTCTGTAGAATAATCACTAGTATATACATTTGCATTTTGTGGTTTTTCCATCTACTGTAACATCACGTACTACCTTCTATATCTGTTATACTAGGTGCTGTAATTCCACCATGGAATATAAATGGTGCTTTTGCCGATGAGCCATCTGAATTTACAAGCTCTATTGTAGTTTTTCTGATTTATCATTATATGGCGTATCTATTGTAGGTACAGTCTCATTAGATACAGGATCTGTTACTGCACGTACTACTTTTACCAAGCCCCTTCTCACACGAAGTGCATTTACATTTGGAGCTTTTGGTACTGCACTTATTTCCATATATTCAGTATTTAGTGTCTTTATAAGATCTGGATTTTTTTGTAATATCTGTAGAATGATAGTTTGGGTTTTTCCAATTAATCCCTACTATTACTTTTTTTCTCCTATTGCACCTAATCTAACTTTACCACCGTTAGTGTTTTCAGCGTCAGTCATCAGTACCAGCTCACCATTTGGTTTTTATAATATATCTCATATTTTCATTTGTATTTGGTATATATTTTACTACTATTTTTCTACTTCTTTTTGTAGTTTCTATTTGCATTTGTGATGAACTTAATGCTTTTTCATAAATTTTATTACCGAAAGCTGCTACAAGACCATTTGGATTTACATCTTTTGCATTAACATTCACAGTAATCTATGGAATCCTTGATGCTTGTAATATAGATGCTTTCTCATTTTATTGTAGGTGTTGCTTTTTGTATATGAATCCTTTTTGCAACAGCCTTTGCTCCATCAGGATTTTTGCACTAATACATCTACAGAGCCATCTTTATTCATACTTAATGTTGGCTCTTTGGAACTTTCACCTTAATCCATTCTATTTCTGCTCTCACCGTTTTTATCTAATCTCGGTTTACCATTTTCAGTATTCTTAGCTGCAAATTCTCCTGTGTTTTGTGCTTCTATATGACCAAACATAACCTTTGGTAAATTTGTAAGTACCAGGTTATTTTTATCTTCTTCTAATCTTAGGTTTTCACCTCTTATTATTACATAATCCCCTTCTACACCCTTTTGTTAGCTTCTTTATTTGTTGGATCTTCTGCGTATTTCTCATTATATAGCTGAGTTATTTTCATATCGTAGTTTGGATTTAAGTACACAAATCCATCACTTACTGTATCAGTTGATTTATTTATTTTTATTTTTGTACTGTTACAGGTACTGTATAAGATCTCTACTTTTTTTCACTAAGTGTTTTTGGGAATGTAAAATCTTTTAAAGCAGGTACCCTCACATACACTTCTTTTGAAATCTATATCGTAGCCTACTACTTCTGCTTTTTGAGAACCAAAAATATACATCTACTTCTCCTTTGAAATTAGTTTGTATACCATCTTTTTCTCCAGCTTTTATAGTGGCTATTATGCCACCACTTACATCATCTGTACGTGGAGATATACTTAATATTTTTTTGTCTTATCTACTGTCTACTATAGTAAATTCTTTTTGCAATACTACTTTCACTACCATCCGATTTTTATTTGTATATTATATGTTCCATTTTTATTGCATCCTTATCCGGTATTCTAAGATATATAGTATCAGAGTCTCACTATACATACATATTTACTAGGTGTAGTTACAGAACCTGCTGGGTGTTGCTTATCATTTTGTTTGAACTCCTTAAAAGAGTCATTTGGCTGTGGTACTACCTTTCCTGTGATTATCCAATACATATCCATCAAAAAGTTTACTTATATCTTCTCCATTCCACAATACTTTTGAGCCGATTCTTTCCTCTTCACTAGAATTAGGATAATCTACAGGTGGCTTTGAAAGTTACCCTTCATTGCTTGAGTATCTCTTTTTATTACAACAAATGTGCCTTTTCACCTTTCTCAGGTATAAGTTCTCTTTGTTTCAGGTCCTCTTACATTATCAAATGTTATTTGATATGAATCCATAGCAGACCTTCGCTTACTATTACTTGTAATCTAGTCTTTCCTATAAATCCTCTTGGTATAATAGCTGTTATTAGATGTTTGCACCTTCTATTTTTCTAGATTTTATATTTTTGTTATATCTTTTACCATCTAGCAGTAAGTTTCATATCATCTGGTTTAGTGATACCTGCTACCGCTTTTACTCTTATCTGTACTGTAGAATCTGCATCTGATGGTAATTCTTTAACAGGTGCTCCATCTGAAGTAACGCTTATTATCTCAGGTTGTTTTGTATTTTCATCGTTAAAATTAGCCTCTACAGGTCTTCTAAATTGAAACTTTTACTATCTGTTCCTACCACGTTATGATTACCTGATGGGTTTGTTATTTGCATACCTGCTTCATATCTTGTATCCACCTGATTGAGCTTGTGTTCCAACTATACATGGTCCTTAAAAACCAAATTTATCAGCTATTGAAGGTATTACTGAAATTACAATGTGTGTTCCTATAGTAGTATACACACCATCTATAGGATTTCCTTATCATCTAAAACTTTGTATCCGTTATAGCATCTGATGATTCAGCTGGTAATACTGTATTATCCGGTAATACAAATCTTACTTTCGGAAACACTAACTTTCCATCTTTTCAACACTTCAAATTTTTGACCTTTTTATTCTAAGCATAGTGGTTTTACACCATCATTTCCACCTGTTGGAGGCTCTTCTTCTCTCTACTATCATTATAAAAACCATATTCAAACTCAAGACCCCTACTTTTGAGTAGGATTTTTCTGTATATGTGAATGATTTATACTTTGTACCCTCTGGTATAAGTTATCTTACTACCATCTGCAAGTGTAAAAAGTAGTTTCAGATTCTATTACATCTCTGTGGTCCTGATGTAGATGCATTTGTAGTAGTAACTACAAGACCATCTCCACCATCTGTAGAATAATGGAATTTCACCATAATTCCTCACCCTCAAAATTCTATCTCCAGGTCCAGGTATATTTGTAGCTACATTTATATTAGCTGCATTAGTCACTAGTCATAGTAGCTATTCTTACCTTTATTTTTCTTTCTATAGACGTTATTTTCTTATCACCATATTCTCGCATTTGGTGCTTTTGTAAGATCGTGTTACTTTTTAATGTTTCATTACCATCTTTTGTAGTTGTTTTTCGGTGTTATTTTTCTCCCGATGAAAAACTTCATACCAGGTGTATTCATATTTAATATATTTTTACCTACTATCAACACATCTGTACCACCTGTATCAGGTCCATTATTTGGACTTACTGCTGTTATTTGTGGCGCTCTATTCGCTGATACCATAGTATAAGCATTTTTCTTTTATACCCTCTGATGTTGGGTTTGTCTCTATCTTTTACTATTAGACTGAAATTTTGCTGGTACATCTTTTTGTCTCATATAGGTGTCCAGCCCTCTAGAGCTATTACAGGACTTGCAGGATTATCAGTGATCTCTCTTACAAGTTTTACATCTGTTAATTTTATTTCTTCATCTTTTCCTGTAGCATCTGTTCTTCTAAGATAAAGTTCATTATTCGTGTTGAACACATAGTAGTAATTTTATCATCTTCTTTGGCTGTTACTCGTTATCTCTACTAGACGCCAGCGCTGGTCCCTCTGATGGTAATACCTCAAGATTATCCATACCTACTAATTTTTCAAATTCTATTATCTTGTCTAAATACTCAGACGGAATTTTATTTCTGGATGTATTGTTTTCCTGCATTTGAAGTAGTATCTCGTTTTTATAAATTGTATCTTTTTCAGACTTGTTAAGATTACCTTTTCTTAGTGTGGTATTGTTATTACTGTGTTAGTAACTTGTATAGCAGCCTTCATGTGACGCACCTGCTATATTTACTATTAGTAAATCGTAAAATTTTGCACCATTTATCTTTAGCTCTTTTCCCACATAGTTTTCTTACTATCCAAACTACCAGGCATAGATGGTAAGTCATTTACTTTTACATCAAAAAGAATAAGTTTTTGTAGGTACCCATCTTTGCAGTTATTGTTACTGTACTTGCACCGTTTGTATCTATGTGTAGCGTGTTCATCTTACCAGTTTTAGGTGCTATTATAGTGATAAGATTGTCAGTTACAGTTATCTTTTACATCTTTTTGCATCAGCGCCTTGCATAGAGATATAGCTTCTGTTCCAGAGCGCACCATTATATCTCTTTTATTACAGATTCTTCTTTAGTACCACTCTCTAAATTTTGAATAAAAGTTAGAACCTTGTATTAGTCACTTCTTACATTTGTACTACCTTCCTTGTTTTCTTTTGAATCGTAGTCAAAATGTGTTATAGTTAGATTGGTCGCTGCAAACATACATATCGCTCCTTTTGTCATCATAGTCAATATCATCATGATAATATCAATGATGTTAATCTAAACTCACCTGACATTATTCCCTCCTATCGCTACAGATATTTTCATAGCTGCAGTGATTATATCATAAATATGTATAATCCTCACTTTAAAAACACTATTTCATGCAATTTATCGTATATGTAATTTTATGTTAATGTAATATAACTGTAATTTATTTTATGTAATATGATTGTAATTGCACTTTTTACTTGTTGTAGTATAATGTTAAAAACAAAATATTTTTGTATATGAAGTATTTCATACTTTATGTATTTTTATATAATATGGAGGTAATAAATATGAAATTTACAAAATTTAAGAAAAACAATCATATCTTCCCTACTTGCAGGTCTAACTTTGCCGGAATATCTTATGCCGCTACAGCTGCACCACAGCAGGCATATTATGACACTTTTTCTTTCAAAGTAAATGGTGTTGTGCAATATATCAGTGATATAACTAAAACCATTTATCGCAAATTCAAGAGTATATGTACCTATATCTACATTAAATGATTTAGGTATAGCAAAAAGCTGAATGGATACCACAAAATGGTGGAGTAATGGCTGAGCTAAGAGTAACGCCAGCAGGTAACACTAACTCTAATAATGAAGTTGATAAAATAGCGTATTACGAGCAAAAATTTAATGAGTTATCTACTCAAATAGCTCAAAAAGATGCTAAAACTAAAAGAGCTAGAAGAAGCTAACAAAAACTTACTGAAGAAAAATCAACATACAATAAAAAGACTCTAAAGATATAGCTGACTCAGATGATAGAAATGTAAAAACAGGTGTCTGATTTACACATGATATGAATAAAGAGTAGAGATTTCAACAGACTTTCTATGGGTAAATCATATCTTGATGTGTCTTATGAGTTTAATTTTAGAAGAAGTAGTTTGAAGTAAAAGCTCATGTAAAAGGTCTTACATCTGATGATTTAAAAACTATAAAAAGAAAGCTCTTCTGCTAAAAAGAGATATAGAAAATTTATTAGACGATGTAGCTGATAATATAACAGATGTAAAAAGGATTTTCTAATGTAAATGTATATCTTACTATGTACGATTCATCAAATGGAGATAGAGAAATAGCTAATTATGACTACAAAGACGGTAGACTAAGAGGAAGTATAACATTGAAGATAGTAAAAATCTTAAAAAGTATTTTTATTACTTAGACTCTATTTTTAATAGAGTCTATTTTTCATACTAATTTCTATTTAAAGTTTTTATATATAGTACTATTTGCTTTTAACTTGATATTAGAATTAATTACTATATAGATTTTAAATTATTATATAAATATAAATATAATATATATTAAAATTTATATATTTATTACATATTTTTATAAATTATGTAATAAAAAGAAATATAAAAATTAAAAATGGTATAATTTACTTAGTAAAAATTTTTAATGAAATATTATAGAAGGGGGTAGAGTTTTGAAAAAGAATATGTAATAATGTTAGTTGGACTTTTATTTTTGCCTAGTTTTTCTTTTGCAGATGATATAGATAACATAGTAAAAATAGAAAAACTTTGAAGTAACAGTACCTGAAAAGATAATACTTTTTACTACTGATGGAGAGATAGTAGTAACAGGTGTAGGACAAAAATGATATAGTAGATACTGTACAAGCACAGCGTAAAACTACTATGAAAGATAAAGAGAAAGTTGTGAAATTACTTTTTGATAGCTACGAAGCTGAGATTGATTCACTTAAAGTATTTGCACATAACATAAAACTAAAAAGCCGGTGAAAATCATATAGTTATTACACTTACTAGAAATGATAAGAAATATACTTTGACTAAAAATCGTGCATTATGACAAAGATTTTAATATATTAAGAGCAGTTGATTATAAAATGTCTGTAAAATAATATTATTAGGGTTATATATGAAAAATAAAATCGAGAATATAAAAATATTGTGCTATGTTATCTATTTGTTAGTTCCCATAGCACTTGTTGTAATAAGATATAATCTTGTACAATATGATGTACTATCCAACAACAATATAATGGTTATGAATAATAAGTATTTTTGAACCTCGATATACTTCCAAAACATATCAATGTAAAATCTGGAAAAATACGATATGACAAGTATACTTAATAATAAGGATAGCTGCTTATATATATCTACTCTATTAGTCAATATACAAATAATCAAATCAAGAAAATAGAACAAAAAGAGTATGATAGCACTAACAAACAATAAGAATATAACACTTATATACGATTCAATACCTTCATATTATCTTGAAAAATCATTGTACATATAAAAATAATTACCTATCTAATTTAGGGTTTTATAAAAGAGATAGTAATTTTACAAGATAGTGTATATAAAAACAAATACCAGTTATAACAAAAATTTCTATATTTAGCAAATCTTTAAATAATAATGTATTCAATGATATATCAAAAATACAAAACATGAAATTTCTTATACTAAATTTGACAAATTTTTAATACAAACAAAAATCTGCTACTACCACTTAATTTTAATATGAATCTTAGTAATATATATCTCTAATATTGCCGACACAGTAAAAAGTAAACGATATAGCTACAATACATTTTTGAAGATAAGCTTGACTTTACATCTTCTATGATACAAAGTGATGGATTATATTTTTATAGCTATAATAATGGTAACGAAATATTAAAAATATCAAAAACTCTGGAATTTCTAGAATACAAAAAGAATTATCTGAAACTAGTAAAGATGATATCAAAAATCTACAAATGCTATGTTATTTTTGATTAAACTAGACATAAACAATAATGACATAATAATAGATAGTAGAGAAAATAAATAATTCTTCAAATATTATATATAACTTTCAATATAAAAAGGCATGGCACGTATATATATATGTTAGGGCAATGGTGAATCTGAGAGTATAAAGTGTTTTCAGGTGATACCTGTAATATCAGCTATACTCCTTAAAAATATAGGTGATTATACAGGCACTAGTTATGACGATAATAGAGCCAACAAAAGCTATAAATGATAAAATAGAATATATAAAAAATAAGCTAAATGAAAAAGATGTATCAACAATAATATCTAAAATAGACGATATATCACTAGTATATAAAAGAGAAGATGAAATTATGCTTCCTATGTGGCTATATGTAATAGATGATTTTATATTTTTATAGATGCAGTAAATGGAGATATATATAATTATGCAATGGATTAAAACTTATCTTATAATCGCATTATCTCATAGTAAATATAGTATTAATAATAAGTATTTTAAAACAAAATGAAAAATACAGCCAAAAACTTTACGACTTAAATAATATAAAGACCATACTATCAGATATAAGTTATGATTTTTGAACTTAATACTAAGACATCTAATATGCATCCAATAGTAATACACTACGCAAAAACCAGATGATGCCGTATACATAAGACAAAAATTCACTCCGATAGTATAAAAATAATAGATAATATATATGTAGACTTAGAAATTATATTTCAAAATTATAATGAATTTTTAGAATTTTGCAATAAATTCATAGAAGATAATTTAGAAACATTATGTTTTAAAAGAAGTTATAAATGAAAAACAATAATATGATGATTACTCTATGAAGAAATTTACGATAAAATACCATTGGAAACAAGGTTTCGTTAGTGCAATATATTTCTCAGGTATCATAAATATGAATATATTAAAGATAAAAGATATACAAAAAGCAGATAAAAATATAAAATAATGTCTAATGCTCAGCTATATCAAAATTATTACCACAATTAAATAATAATACAAAAATATTATCCTTGGATAAATGTTATTATTTTTAAAGAATATGAAGAAAGAATAACAACAGAAAAATTAGAGTCATTAAGGTTATTGCCTTTTTACAGAGCAAAACTGGAAAATGGGGAGTTCTTATATACTCCAGCAATGATAAACTAATATTATTATTTATTTTATTATTTATTTTATTTATCATTTTATCAATCAATTTAATTGAAATAATATAATATTATTTTCTACATCAATTCAGCATCTGTGTTTAACTATAAAATAAAAATAAATATCCACCAGCGTAGCTGGTGGTTTTTCTCGCATACGCCTCATAAGGCTCCATTTCACCAACGCCCCAACAGGCGTACATACTTTCTGGACATTTGCATTATACTTCTTTACTTGCCTACCCATAAATGGGTCTTCTTTATAACTTATTTTTCATCTGTTCTCCTATTTTATCTTCTTCTAATTGATTCTTTTATATATTCCGCTATCTTTTTGCATTCTTACCCACTGTATCCACATAATATCCTCTGCACCAAAATTCCTCTATTTCTATATTTGAATTTCAAGTTCCCAAATTTTTTCATATATCATCAAACTACTTTTGCCTTTCAAATAACCCATTATACTTGATACACTATACTTAGGTGGTATTTCTACAAACATATGAATGTGATCTGGACAACACTCTGCTTCTATTATTGTTATTCCTTTATATTCACACAATTTCCTCAATATTATTCCTATCTCTCTCTTTTTCCCCATAGAATACTTTCCTTCTATATTTTGGTGCAAATACTATATGATATTTGCAATTATACTTTAGTATGTGATAAACTCTTATTGTCATTCATTTTTGATGACCTCCTTTGATTTTATTTTTGTTATTGTCAGAAAGTAACTCTATTTTTAATCAAAGGGAGTTGTCCACTCATAGGTTTAGCCTTTGAACTCCCCGCATAGCGGGGGTTTTTCTGACAACAAAAACTGCGTCATCTCGCAGTTTTTTACTTTTTAAATATTTAAAAATTATACTAATTCTAGGATTGACATAGGTGCGCTATCTCCACGTCTTTCACCTAGTTTTTATTATTCTTGTGTATCCACCGTTTCTTTTCTTCATATTTTTGGTGCTATTTCAGAGAATAATTTTTACCACTTCTTCATCTGTTATATATAGCTAGCTGCTCTTCTTGAGTTAAGATCACCCTTTTTACCACGTGTTATCATTTTTCAGCCATTCTTCTTGTTTCTTTTTAGCTCTTGTAACAGTTGTAGATGTTTTACCGTGCTTTTGAAAACATCAGTTGTAAGGTTTCTAAGCATTAGGTTTCATGTGAAGTTTTTCTTCCTAACTTTCGTGGTTAGCCATTTGCTGCCCTCCTTCAAAATATATCTTGTAAATCTATTTATTCATAACTTGGTTTTAAGCTAAATCCTAGCTCATGTAATTTGTGTATTACTTCTTCTAAAGATTTTTACCCAAGTTTCTAACTTCATCATCTCATCTTCTGTTTTTGATGTAAGTTCTTGTACTGTATTGATATAAGACGTTTTCAAGCAATTATAAGATCTCACTGATAAATCTAATTCTTCTATAGTCATCTCAAGAACTCTTTTCTTTTTCATCTTGCTCTTTTTCTACCATTATCTCCATAGCATTGACACTATCTGTCAAATCTATGAATAAATTAAGATGTTCTGTAAATATCTTTGCTGCTATTGATAAGGCATCTTTTGGATTAACCGTTTTTGTTTGTCCATATATCTAATACAAGTCTTTCATATTGTTCATCTTCTGATACATTTATATCTTCCATAGTATAGTTGACTTTTTAACTGGAGTATATATAGAATCCATAGGGATTACACCCTATAGGCAGACCTTTTTGCTTATTAGTGTCTGAAGAAACATATCCTCTCACCCTTATTTATATAAATTTCCATTTTTAAATCTGCATCTTCAGATAAAGTAGCTATGTGTAAATCTTTATTTACTATCTCTACTCCTGCTGGACGTATTATATCTCCAGCTTTTTATTTCACATTCCTCCTTGAGCATCTATTCTTAGTACAGCTTCTCCGCTACCTTCCATAGCTCATAGAAAGCTCTTTTAGTGTCGGCATAAGCTCTGTTACATCTTCTTTTTACACCTTTACTGTAGAAAAACTCGTGCATCACTTTATCTATTTTTATAGCTGTTACTGCCAACTCCTGGAAGTGATGAAAGTATTACTCTTCTTAAAAGAATTTCCTACCGTAGTAGTAAATCCTCTTTTAATGGTTCTAGTATAAATTTCCCGTAATCTTCTTCTAATGCTAATATTTGCACTTGTGGTTTTTCTATTTCTAACATTATACCCTCCTACTTGGTAATTTTTACATCAATGAGGGAACACAAACTATACTCTTCTTCTTTTGTGGTTCTACAACCATTAGTGAGGTATAGGTGTAACATCTTTTATCATTGTTACTTCAGACCTGCCGCTTGAAGTGCTCTTATAGCTGCTTCTCTTCCAGCTCCCTGGTCCTTTTACAAATACTTCTACTGATTTTTAGTCCATGTTCTATAGCTGCTTTAGTAGCAGTTTCTGCTGCCATTTGTGCTGCAAATGGTGGATTTCTCTTGAGCCTTTGAATCCTAATTGTCCAGCACTTGCCCAAGATATAGCAGTATCGATGTACATCTGATAGAGTAACTATTGTATTATGAATGTAGACTGTATATGTGTCATCGTCCTTTTTCAATATTTTTACGTTCTTTTCTTCTTACTCTTGTTACTTTTTCTTTTTTGTTGTTTAGCCATCTTTTGACATACCTCCTTTATTTATTATTTTTCTTACGACCTACTGCTCTTTTGGTCCTTTTCTTGTTCTTGCATTAGTCTTAGTTTCTTTTTGTCCCCTTTACTGGAAGACCTTTCATATGTCTAAGTCCTCTGTAGCATCTTATATCTCTTAATCTTTTTATGTTAAGTGATATTTCTCTAAGATCACCTTCAACTGTGTAGTTAGCATCTATTTCTTTTTCTTAATAGATTAACTTGATCTTCTGATAAATCTTTTTATTCTTATGCTCTCATCTATACCTGTTGTTTCAAGTATTTTTGCTGATGTTTGCTTGCCCATACCATATATCATATATTAGACCTATTATTACCCTTTTGTCTCTAGGTAGGTCTACTCCCCGCAATACGTGCCATTTTTCCCTCCCACTTCTTAACCTTTGTTTTTGTTTATGTTTTGGGTTTTCGCAAATAATCATTACTTTACCTTTTCTTTTGATTACTTTTGCATTTTTCGCACATTGGTTCTTTACTTGATGGTCTTCACTTTCATTTCTTTCCCTCCTTAACTACTGTTATTTCTTTCTCCATGTTATCTCTGCCCTTTGTAAGATCACGTATGGTGAAAAGCTCTACAGTAACTTTATTCCAGGTAATATTCTTATAGATTTCATTCTCAGCTCACCTGAAAGTATGTGCTGTTATTTCAAAGTCGTTTTCAATTCCTACTTTTAAAGTTTGCATTTGCATATGCATCTGTTACTGTGCCCTCCATTTCTATAACATCACTTTTGCCACATTTACCCCCTATTTTACCATCTAATAAATCTGATATTTGTCTAGTGATTTTCTTATTTTTGACTTTATAAGTCCCCTTTGCGTTCATTGCATTTCAATTATGTCTTGATATTTTATTCAACTTTTTAAGTGTTTTATCTTTTAGCTTGGGTTTTTCAAGTCTTCTTGTTTTACCGTTCACTATTTTCACATAATCGTCATCTATAACTTCATATATTAAGAAATACTCGCCTTTTACTATGTCCCGCGATACTTTTTACTAATTGTCCTTTTTCCAAATTCATTTTTACCTTTTATAAAAATAGTTAGTAATTCAGGCTCGCCACTAGTTATGGCAAGTGTATGCTCATAGTGTGCGGCATTTTTATTATCTAAAGTTATTGCTGTCCATCCATCTGATAAGACTTTTACTTTCCAAGTGCCTGTAGCTACTATAGGCTCTACTGCAATTACTATACCTTCTTGAGTCTCAGGGACCCCTTCCAGGTTTTCCATAATTTGGCACTTGAGGTTCTTTCGTGCAATTTCTCGCCCTAACGATGACCCACATAACTCTTATTACTGAAAAGCCATTTTCTCTCCGCATAAGATTGTACAGCATTTGATATATCTGATAATCTATTGCCTACGTACGCTAACCCTTCATAAAAAGATTGTCTCAGTCACTGCTATAAGTTCTTCATCTTTACAGATATATTCCCAACCCATGAGTCTTTGCACTATCTCCATGATAACCATTACTAATCAAGCACCTCATATCTATACTCGATTATATCTCCATTTTTCAGAATAGTTTCCTTTAGATGGTCATGCCGTGTACCTACAACAGAGTTCAAAGATGCACATACTACTACCTGTAAAACCACCATATCCTTTTAAAGATGGTATTGCATTACAGCTTCTTATATACTTTTCGCCATCTTATCCAGTGCTCATAAGTAGATATTCCCTCTTTTATGGCTTTCTTTTTAACAACTGATGAGTTTCAGCTACTATCTTACCAGCATCTTTTTAGCTTTTGTATCTGAGATTTGGATTTTATTGTTATCATTTATTTCACGCTTTCAACTGCTTTTTACTATATCAGCAAATACAACATCTATATCCTTTGACCGTCTATATTTGCTATTATATTTTTGCTTTTGTATAGTAATCTATAAGTGGTTTTGTACTTTTATTATACTACATCTATTCTATTCTTTGATTGTTTCTTCTTTGTCGTCATCTCTTTGATATAAAGAACTCGCCACACTCATCACAAATTCCTTCTACTTTTGTAGTATTGAATTTTATGTATGTAGTACCACATTCTTTTACAAAGTCTTCTGCCTACTGCACGTTCTATCAGTACGCTATCTTCTACTGATACATTGATTACACAATCAAGTTTAAGATTTCTTTGTTTTAAAAACTTCATCTAGTTTTTCAGCTTGAAATATAGTTTCTTGGAAAACCATCTAATAAAAAGCCTTTTTTAGCATCATCTTGCATTATTCTATCAAATACAAGATCGCAAGTAAGCTCATCAGGTACTAATTCTCCCTTATTCATATATTCCATTGCTTTTTACCTAACGGTGTATTACCTTGATATTTGCTCTGAATATATCTCCAGTTGATATATGAGGTATATCAAATTTTTGATATTTGCACAGCTTGTGTGCCTTGCTCTGCCCTGGAGGCCCCTAATATTAGTAGTTTCCATAATATCCACCCTATTAACTTAAGAATCCTTGATAGTGACGTATACAAGTTTAGCTTCTATTTGTTTCATAGTTTCTAATGCCACACCTATTACTATTAGTAAAGATGATTCCACTCAAATCTAATGGTATATTTGTAAATCCTAATATAAGTAGGAACAGCACTTATAAGTGCTAGGAACACACCACCAGCTAGTGTGTAAGTCTATTTGAAACTTTTTCCAAATAATCTGCTGTTGTCTTTTCCTGGTTTCACCCTGGTATAAATCCATTTGAGTTTTTAAGATTATCTGCTATTTCATCAGGTTTTGAAATATGATTGTATATAAAAATATGAAAATCCTAATACAAGCTAAAAACTCTATCAGAATATATATATATACCTGGTGTTCCTTTGTGTAGTCAGATACTTACGTTATCAAAAGTCTTATAGGCTTCATTTTTATAACTATATTGCTAAGTTTGGCAACATCAAAAATGATGATGCGAATATTACTGGTATTACACCAGCTTGATTTATTTTTAGTGGTATATGAGTAGTTTGACCACCATAAGTTTTTCTACCTACTACTCCTTTTTGCGTGTTGTACTGGTATTTTCTTTCTACTGCTTCAGCACCATTATAGCGCCTACTATTATATCAAGAGATATTGCTAAAATATTATGAACTCAACTGAATTAAGCTCTTTTGCTTTTAACATTTCAAATGATTTTATAGCTCCACCCGGTATTCTTGAAACCATACCCTGCAAATATCAGTATAGAAACTCCATTACCTATGCCTTTTTCAGTTATTTGTTCCCCAGCCAGCATCAAAAAATGCCGATCCTGCTGTAAGAGTAAGCACTACAGATAGTTGATTTAGCACCGAGTTTGAAAGAAGTGCTGAACGGAAAAACCCTATACCAAGAGCCGTTGATTGCATAGTGCAAATGCAGCCAGTTGTATATCTTGTTATTTGCATTATCTTCTTTCTACCTTCTTCACCTGATTTTTGTAAATCTTCAAGTGAAGGTATTGCTACAGTCAAAAAGCTGTATTATAATTGATGATGTGATATATGGTCCAACTGAGTGCAAATATAGTAAGTTGTCTTAGTGAGCCACTCAGCTACTATATCATAAAATGAAAGTAAGTTCGCTTGATTTTGTACCATTTGTTTTTATTACCGATACATCTATCCCGGTACTGGTATCGCTGTTCCAACTCGAAATACCACAAGCATTAGTAATGTATATACTAGTCTATTTTTAAGATCTCGGTATCTTTAAAAAGCATTTCATGTATGGCTGTAAGCATTAAATCACCTCAGCCTTTCCTCCAGCTGCTTCTATTTTTGTTTTGCGAGACTCAGTGAATTTGCTAGCCTTGATAGTCACTTTCTTAGTGAACTGACCATCACCTAATATTTTAAGTCCGTCTTTTCTATTTTCTTGATTACTCCAGCATCTTTTATGATTTGTGCAGTTACTTCTGCTCCATCTTCAAAGTTTTCTAGTCTATCAAGATTTTATAGTAGTGTATCTTTTTCAAAAATCAAAGTTGTTGAAGCCTCTTTTGGAAGTCTTCTATATAGTGGCATCTGTCCACCTTCAAAAACCTATTCTAGATCCTCCTACTCTGATCTTGAATGTTGTCCGTCTTGTCCACGTCCAGCAGTCTTACCGTATCCTGATGCAGCACCTCTACCTACTCTTTTTCTTTTTCACGCACCCTTTATTTGGTTTTAGGTTATTAGGGTTCCATCTATTTCAATCTCCTGTTGTGCTTGTTCTACTTTTTACAAGATGTTTTACTTTTCTATCATTCCTCTAGTTGAGGTGTATCTTCTTTTATTACTGAGCTTTCTCTCTTTCCAAGACCCATGGCCACTACTGTAGCTCTTGTTTAGGACTTGCTACCTATAACGCTCTTCACTATCAATGTTATTTTTAAACTGCCACTTATTTGCCTCCTATCCCAAAAAGTTCTTCTATTCTTTTTACCTCTCTAGGGCCCGCAACATCTTCTATTCTTCTTAGTGATGCTAATCCTGAATTAGTGCGTTTACAACATTCTCTGCATTTTTAGAACCTAAAGATTTGAGATCCTACATCCTTATATCCTGGAAAGTTCTAATATAGACGTGCAGCACCACCTGCTGTAACTCCTGTAATTTTCTTTGGCTAGCATTATTAAAGCTTCACCTGAACCAAAATTTTCCTTGGATTCTGTGAGGTACTGTTGTTCCTACTATAGGTACTGTTATTAGATTTTTGCTTAGCAGCTTCTACGGCTTTTTCTTATTGCATCTGGCACTTCCATTGCTTTTCCTCTACCAAAACCAATATGTCCGTCTTTATCGCCTATTACCAAAGTGCTGCAAATCTGAAGTTTTCTACCGCCTCAATCAACTTTTTGTTACTCTTCTGATTTCAGACAACTCTTTTCTTCCATCTCTAGTTTTGATGCGTCTATATTTAGCATTATTTCCCTCCTTCTTCCTAGAATTTTAGTCCTGCTTCTCTTGCTGCTCAGCTAGAGCTTGTACTTTTCCGTGATATAGGTAGCCACCTCCATCAAATACAACTTGTTACACCTTTAGCAGCCGCTAGCTATAAGCTCGCCAACCTAGCAGCTTCTTTATTTCACCGTATACATCGCCAAGCTCCATCTCTTTATCTGATTGATGCAGCTACTAATGTAGTTTTATTTTATATCATCTATTATTTTGGAACATAGATATTTTTAGCACTTCTATATACGCTTAGTCTTGTATGCCTTCAGGAGTTCCTGACACTTTTTACGAACTCTTTTATGTCTTGCTAATCTGTTTTCGTTTTTATTAACTTTAAACACTGATTTTTCACCCCTTTTTATTTTACCTGTTTTTCCTTCTTTTCTCTTATATGCTCACCCGTACTTGATACCCTTGCCTTTATATGGCTCTGGTTTTCTCAATCTCTTATTTTAGCAGCATAGTTACCAACTTGTTGTTTGTTGATACCTTTTACTATTATTTCTGTTTGAGTTGGAACTTCTGTTTCTATACCTTCTGGGTCTTGCATCTCTACAGGATGTGAAAAATCCTAAGCTATGAAAGTGGCCTTGTTTTTGCAGCTCCATAACCTACACCAACTATTTCTAACTTTTTGCTATATCCTTCACTAACACCTACATATATTGTTTATAAGTGTTCTTGAAAAGTCCATGCAATGATTTATGTTGTTTTTGCTCAGTAGGTCTACTAGTATTTTCACCCCTTTCTTGCTCTATTATCATATCTTTGACATTTGCTCAGATAATGTCCTTTTGGTCCTTTTTACGCTTACTAGTTTGCTTCATCTATAGTAACAGTAACTCCTGCTGGTACTAAGATCTCCTTATTACCTATTCTTGACATTGTTTCACCTCCTCATATTACCAAACGTAGCGGATTACTTTCTCAACGCCGTTTTTCTCTAGCTTGTCTATCTATTCATGACCTTTAGATGTTGATATTATTGATATACCCACACCATTATATACTTTTTGGTACCTTTTTGTTTTATCTGCATATACTCTCATACCTGGTTTAGACATTTTCTTAAGTCCTGTTATAACTCTTGACCATTTTGAGCAGTATTTTACTTATATCTCATCATTCCTTGTTTACCATCTTCTTCAACATCAAAACCATTGATGTATCCTTCTTCAAGAAGTATTCTGAGCTATTTCTCATATTTGATGATTGTATTTGAACTGTTCTATGTTTCAGTATTAGCATTTCTTATTCTTGTTAGCATATCTGCTATTGGATCCGTCATTGCCATTAAATATTTTACTCCTTTACAGTATGTACCAAGATGCTTTTCTAACACCAGGTATTTGACCTTTGTGTGCCAAATTTCCTGAAGCATATACGGCATATTCCATATTTTTAGCACTGAATGTGGTCTTCCACATATACTGCATCTTGTATATTCACGTGTTTTTATATTTTTGCGGTCTTTTGTTGTTTTTACAACTATTGCTTTTCTTGCCACGCTTTTGTCCTCCTCAAATTATTTTGCAAAAAGGCATTCCATTAAATTAAGAAGTTCTTCAGCTTCTTCATCTGTTTTTGCTGTTTGGTAACAAATATTATGTCCATACCTCTTGTTTTATCTACTTTTATCAAACTCTATTTCAGGAATATTAGTTGCTTTTATTCCAAGTCGCATGTTTCTCTCCGTCAAAATGAGTTTTTATTTACTCCTTCGAAGTCTCTAACCGCTTGGTAGTGAGTATGTTGAAAAAGTTTGTCAACGAAATAGTACATTTTATCTCCTCTAGAGTAACTTTTGTACCTATTGGCATACCTCTCTTATCTTGAAGTTCGGAACTGATTTTTAGAACGTGTTACCACTGGTTTTTGTCCAGTTATAGCTTCTAACTCTGATACAGCTGAATCTAGCATCTTTGAATTATCTTTAGCTTCACCAATTTTATTTATAACTACTTTTTCAAGTTTTGGTACTTCCATTATGTTTTTGTAACCGAATTTTTACTACTAATCCTTTTACAACTTCTTTTTATACTTATCAAGTAATCTTTAATTCATGCCATTTTATATTTCCTCCTCTCTTATATCTGTCTCGAGATTTTTAGCTATTCTTACTTTTTACCATCTACTATTTTGTATCCTAATCTTGTACCTTTACCTGATTTTTGCATCATAGTACATTACATTTGACACATGCTATTGGCATTTCTACTATTCCACCTTGAGGATTATTTTTATTAGGTTTTCGCTTTTTGTAGCTATATTTACACCTTCTACTAATACTCTTAGTTTTGTAGGATAAGCTTCAAGAACTTTACCTTTTTACCTTTATCTTTACCAGCTATTACTATAACTGTATCTCCGCTTTTTAATTTTCAATTTTGCACCTCCTATAGAACTTCTGGAGCAAGTGATATTATTTTCATAAACTGTTTATCCTTAACTCTCTAGCTACTGGTCCAAATATTCTTGTTCCTGTAGGTGTTTTATCATCTTTTATTATTACGGCTGCATTTTCATCAAATTGAACATAGCTTCCGTCTTTTCTTTTTACAGATTTTGTTCTAACTTCAGCAGCTTTAACAACTTTTACCTTTTCTTTACAACGCCGCGGGTGTTGCAGATTTGACAGAACAAACTATGATGTCGCCTATACCAGCTATTTTTCTATTAGAACCGCCTAATACTCTTATGCAAAGTAATTCTTTTGCACCTGAGTTATCAGCTACTTAGTCTTGTTTTCTTGCTGAATCATTGATTACCTCCTTCAACTATATTATTAGGTAGCTCTACTATTTCATTACTTTCCCATCTCTTATCTTTTTGATAGTGGTCTTGTTTCACTTTATTCTACTCTATCACCGATTTTACATTCATCATCGTGTGCTTTGTATGTTCTTTTTACTGCTTTTTGAGTATGAGGATGACGAACTAATTCCACGATTGAAACTACTACTGTTTTGTCCATCTTATCAGATGTAACATAACCTATTTCATATTTTCTATTCTTTTTGCATAGATTAATTCTCCCTTCACTAAGCTCGGAGTTTTTCTGTTATAATAGTATTTATTCTTGCTATGTCTCTTCTAACATTTCTTTATTTGTATTGGGTTTTCTAGCTGTCCAGCTGGATTGAAAACGTAGGTTAAATAACTCTTTTTCTGGCTTAGTAGTTTTTTCGTAATTCTGCCACATTTAAGTCTCTTAATTCATTAGCCTCTCAACTTCACCGCCTCTTCTTTTTCACAATTTACATTTTTATAGGAAGCTGTGCATCGCAAGTCTCATCGCTTCTCTTGCTTTTTCTTCACTAACTCCACTCATCTCGAACATTATTCTTCCTGGTTTTACTACTGCTACCCAGTATTCTGGTGAACCTTTACTAGCACCCATTCTCGTTTCTGCTGGTTTTTGAGTAACTGGTTTGACTGGGAATATTTTATCCACACCTTACACCCTCTTCTTCAGAACGATTTATAGCGATACGGGCTGCTTCTATTTGATTAGATGTTATCCAGCTTGTTCTAAAGTTGGAAGTCCATATCTCCATATGTTATAGTATTGCCTTTTGTTGGCTTTTATCTGTCATTTTTCCTCTGTAGAACTCTACGACGTTTCACTCTTTTTGGCATTAACATTTCTCATCCTCCTTTCAGCGTTTCTATTAGTTTTGCGCTTCAGATTTTCTTGTATGCTGTCTGTTTCTGATTTTTATCATTATTAAAATCTGTTTGAAGAAATCACCATTGTTATTGTTGAATCTTTCTTTTTCTTGTCATCTCTTCCCATTAGTGAATCAAGATTCTCTTTTTCACCATTTCTAGATTTTAGTATTTCACCTTACATATCCATACTTTTACACCTAGCTTTTCCGTAAGTTGTATCAGCTTCAGCAAATCCATAATCTATATCAGCTCTTAATGTGTGAGGCACAACTCCCTCCAGCATAACCTTCAGTTCTTGCCATTTCTGCTCCACCAAGTCTACAGAAGTAGCTACTTTTATACCTTTAACTCCCTCTAGTCTTCATAGTTCTTTGCATAGCTTGTTTCATCGCACGTCTAAATGCTATACTGCTTTTCAAGTGCTGCTGCTATTTTAGCTGCTCAATTCTGCATCTGCATCAGGATTTTATTTCTTCTATATTTACAAATACATTCTTTTCCAGTAAGTTTTTGTACGTCAAGTTTTAGTTCTTCTATACCTTGTCCACCTTTTACCTATAACCATACCTGGTTTAGCAGTGAATATGTGAAGAGTTAATTTATCTCCAACTCTTTTCTATTTCAACTTTTGATAAACTCAGCTTGAGCTAATTTATTAGTCAAAATTTTCTCTTACTTTATCATCTTCTTTTGATGTATTGAGCTATTTTTATCTTTGCTACGAACCATCTTGAGTCCCAGTTTTTATTTATACCGACTCTTAGTCCGTGTGGGCTTACTTTTTGACCCATTTATTTCTCCCAACATTAATTTTGTTCTTTTTACTATAACTTCTATATGACTTGTTCTTTTTCTTATTGCTGTTGCTCTACCTTGAGCTCTTGGCATAAATCTTTTAGTGTCTGGACCCTGATTTGCCCAAATTTTTGTTATATAAAGTTTTAGGTTCCATATTAAAGTTATTCTCTGCATGTTTGCAGCTGCAGATTTTACTACTTTAGCTATTATATCTGTCTACTGTTTCGCAGGAATTTTAATATAGCCATAGCTTCATCTGCACTGACTTGCCTCTTACTTTCAAATCACAGATTTTTCGCAGCTTTTCTCAGGAGATGTTCTGCTATTTAGCTATTGCTCTTACTTCTCTACTTTGCTCCATTTTGTCCTCCTTTTCTTATTATAAGATTATTTTAGGATTTTTATCTATTTGGTTTTTTGATGATCCGTCATCATCTTTATGTCCTTTGAATGTTTCTTGTTGGAACAAACTCACCTAGTTTGTGTCCTACCATATCCTCTGTTATATAAACAGGCACGTGTTTTCTGCTCATCATGTATAGCAAGTGTGTGTCCTATAAATTCAGGATATATAGTATGATGGTCTTGACCAAACTTTTTATTACTTGTTTATCCCTGTTTCGTCTCATTTTTAGGATGTATAATCCCTCTATGTACGAAAAGCGCCTTTTTGATGATTCTACTCATTTTTACCTCCGTATCTTTAGCTATTTTTCTTCTAGTTACTATCATTTTATTAGACTGCTCCTATTTCTTGTTTTGTATCCTAGTAGCTGGTTTACCCTAAGGAGTTACTAGTGATGGTCTACCCATAGAGCTCTACCTTCACCACCACCGTGAGGGTGATCGTTAGTGTTCATTACAGAACCTCTTACTGCAGGTCTTATACCCATATGTCTTTTCTCACCAGCTTTTACCTATTGTAACATTTGATTGCTCTATGTTTCCCACTTTGTCCTATAGTCGCTTTACACTCAGCATTTACGCTATCTCATTTCACCTGATGGTAATCTTAGTAATACATTTTTGCCTTCTTTAGCCATAAGTTGTGCAGAGTTTCCAGCACTTCACTAACTGTCCACCTTTACCAGCTTTAAGCTCCATATTATGGATTGTACCTACAGGCATATCTTTCATTTTTAAGCAAGTTACCTACTTTTTATATCAGAACCTTTCTCCCGATACTCATTATATCTCCTGTTTTTAGACCAACTGGAGCTAATATATATCTTTTTCTCCATCTTTATAGCTTAACAAAAGCTATATTAGCTGTTCTGTTTGGATCGTATTCTACACCTACTACTTTAGCTGGTATACCATCTTATCACGTTTAAAATCTATTATTCTATATTTTTCTTTTTCTCCGCCACCTTGTGTGTCTTTACAGTGATTTTACCCTTTGTGAATTTCTTCCTGCCTCTTAAGGCTTTGTAAGAAGTGATCAGGTGAAAATTTTGTTATTTCCTCAGAAACAACCACTGTCATATGTCTTCTTTGACGGAGTAATTGGTTTAAATTCTTTTGAGACACATTTTTCTTCACTCCCTTTTTACTATGCTCCAAATATCTCGATTTTCTTTTGCTATCTGCTGTTAGTTTTACTATTGCTTTTTAAATGATGCAGTAGTACCAACATTTCTTCCTACTCTCTTTTTGTCTTCCATCGTAATTCATAGTATTTACTTTTTCAACTTTTACTTCAAATATTTCTTCTATAGCTTTTATTTGAGTTTTGTTAGCTTTTTATCAACTATAAAAGTATATTTTTTCTCAGTTGATTGTCCCATACTCTTTTTCGAGATATTACTAGTCTTTTATTATATCGTATGATATCATTATGCTGAACACCTCCCTTGAGCTTTTAATAACGGCATCTTTTGAGTCACAACTAAAACTTCGTGGTTGATAACATCATAACAAGTGTTTATAAGATTTGTAAATGCTAACGTCTACACCCTTGATATTTCTTCCTGATCTTACTACGTTAACATCATTTTCTTTAGTTACAAACAGTGTTTTAACACCAGTAAGTTTAAGATTATTCATAACGTTAGCGAAAGCTTTTTGTTTTTGCTTCATTCATATTAAGTTCGTTAAGAACTACTAATTTATTGTTGTTTACTTTATCAGTTAGCACGCTTTTTAAAGCAACTCTTGATATTTATTTTATAGCTGTAATTCTAGGGTTTTTGGTCAAATACAACTCCACCACCGATCCATTGTGAGATCTTGTGCTTCCTTGTCTTGCTCTCACCAGTTCCTGTGTCTCAAGGGTTTTCTACCACCACCCTAACTTCTGCTCTAGTTTTAGCTGATTGAGTTCCTTTGTCTTTATTTGCAAGATGATTTTTACTACTTCGTATACGCAATGCTCATTTACTTGTGCAGCAAACAAATCTTCTGATATTTCCATTTGTTCTACTACTTTTCCATTTATGTCAAGTACGTCTATTTTTGGCATTATTTAGTCCTCCTTTCACTTAAGTTTATTTATATGCTGAAAAACTACAAGTCCCTTTTAGGTCCAGGAACTGAGCCTTTTACAAGAACTAAATTTTTATCTTTATCTACTAAAACGACTTCAAGATTTTTATAGTAGTTCTTTCAAATCCCATATGTCCTGGCAAGTTTTTACCTTTAAATACCTTGATGGATCGGGAACACATACCCATTGAACCTGGTCCTCTATGATAACGTGAACCGTGTGTTTCTGGTCCTCTTGATGTCCATGTCTTTTATAGGACCTTGGAATCCTCATCTTAGATGTTGCAACAGCATCAACTTTATCACTGACAGCAAAACATCTACGTTTATTTTCTGCCAGCTAGTTTAAAATCAGTATGTTGCTTACCTTAAAACTTCTAAGATGTCTTTTAGATCCAACTCCTGCTTTTTGAAATGTCCTTTATGAGGGTTGTTTACATCTTTTATTTCGCCATCCACATTGTATAGCTTCATAACCATCATTTTCTTTTTGTTTTGATTTGAGTAACTACCATAGGACTCTGCTTCTATTACAGTAACAGGTATTAATCTTCATCTTCTGCGAAGATTTGAGTCATACCAATTTCTTTCTCCCATTATTGCTTTGATTATTTTTCCTCCATGCACTTACAGCGGATTGGCAAACCATCATCCTAAGACAAGGCGTGTTACCTTCGCTATAGTTATTTCTTTTTGACTTTCAATTTCGATGCCAGCTGGTAAGTCAAGTCTCACTAAGAATCAACTGTTTTCTCGCACTTGGCTCCCAAAATATCAATAAGTCTTTTGTGAGTTCACTCAAATTGCTCTCTAGAATCTTTTATACTTATGAGTAGTTCTTATTATTGTTATTATTTCCTTTTTAGTAGGTAGTAGCAGGTCCGCTAACAGGCAGCGCAGAAGACTTTGCTATCTCCCATTATTTTTGAGCTGCCTATCAAGTATTGAATGGTCATGAGATTTTAATTTGATTCTTATGCTTGTTTTGACATTTTTAAATTAACCTCATCGTACTGGCATGAATACTATTTATCATTACAACAGCGCCGTGCGTTTTAGTGTTTGCACATTAAAAATTCAGAAACATACATCTCTGAATCACAAATATCTTTATAACAACCTAGCCACGCGTTTAGTATCTGTGAGTACTCAAAATACAACTGGCATACCTGTATACACTATAAATAGTTTTGTCGCAACATTCTTAGATGTTTACTAGCTCCACAAAAATTCCTCGTTATCGGGCAACCTTTTTGTACATGCAGCTCAATGTTTTAAAGTCTCTCAAAACATACTCACATATTATATTATATTTTTATTACTTTTGTCTAGAAACTTTTTAATATATTTTATATTGCATTGTAAAATACAACATAAACTTATAGCATTTTTAATTTATATTATTAAGTAGGAGATATTATTTCTTTATATTATCATATATATGTATATTTTAAAAAGTATAAATAATAAATATTGTAGAAAAGATGAGCCTCTATAGCAATTCTAGTCATATAAAAAGTAATCAGTGAAAATCTCTCAACCTATCTGATTTCTGCTTTGTTCATTTACTTTCATTACCTATGTTATTTATAGTATATTCTCTTAATGCTCTGTTTCTCAGATAATGCTCTTGGTACTTCTACCATTACTTTTACCAGTTGGTCTCCTCTAAACTTTGAGTGAAGTTTTGTTATACCCTTACCTTTTAGTCTAAACACTGTACCACTCTTTGGAGTACCCTCTGTATTTTATATTTTACCTTGCCATCTAGTGAGGTATCTCTACTTCATCACCTAGCAGCTGGCTACAAATGTTATAGGCATTTCCCGAGATTTACATCATAACCATTTCTTTTGAATATATCTATGATTTTCTATAGTAACAACTACCTGTAAATCTCCCTTGGACCACCATTATATCCTGCTTGCCCTTTTCCTGATACTCTTTAGTATGTTTTGGTCGTCTGATCCCTGCAGGTATTTCCACTAATATCTTTTCTTTTCTTTAATCTACCAGTACCGTTGTAATGTTCACATTTTTCTATTATTCTTCACCTGTACCCATTGCAATCAGGACAAGTACTTTGATTTATCATAGTGCCTAATGGAGTTCTCACTTGTTGAGATACTACACCCTTGTCCGTTACAAGTCTTACATTTTCTTTGCTTGTGCCATGCACCAGTACGCTACAATGTTGGACAGTTTTCCTCTATTGGTAGTTCTA
>BNJT01001579.1_pt1 | contig 141418 bp, 169 predicted proteins | sample 8540491 | NCBI WGS metagenome assembly BNJT01 (sample SAMD00202455, study PRJDB9452) | human saliva metagenome | host: Homo sapiens
TTGTCTGCCCAAAGACAGGTTCCACATTAACCTTGCGTTGGGCAAAGATGTGACTGCCTTCGACAGATAAAAGCGCTTGGCTTTCTTTTACTTTTAGGAGCTGATACCTCTCATTCACATAGAGCCCCTTTTGTGAAGCCAAGTCAGCTTGTTCTGCCTTATAAACCCTAATTTCCTGTCTAAAATCTGTTGTGGTATGGTTGTGTTTGAGGTGATCAAACTGCTATACCCAACTCTCTGGATGGGTGTAGGTATCTGTTGTTTCATCGTAAGTCCAATTATCCAAATTCCTATCAGATTCTTTGTGTTTTTTCTTCTGTTCCTTGTCAAAAAGACTATATTTAATCAAATGCTCAATACCCATCCTATCCAAGTTGATAAGATCTGGCAAATATTTTTAAACGCTTGTTAGACCTAAAGGTTCCACTAGTTGGCGGAGCTGATCATGGCTATAGTGAAGCTGTCTATCTAGAAGATTTAGAGAGCAATGGCATTGAACTCAACAGAGACAAGCCTGTGAACGAGTGGGATATTCGTGAGGATGGTCGAATTACTGGAATCACAGAAGAGCTGTCTGCGCAAGAAATCTATGAATTAGGCAAAGAACTTGATCCTTTTGTGATCGCAGAAGGCACTCGCATGGGCCATGTTTACCTATCTGTTAAAAATAGCCGAGAGGCATATGCATTTTATCAAGAGTCTCTAGGTCTTGAGGATAAATTCACGATTCCACATGTCAGTTGGATAGCATCAGGGAATTATCACCATCATCTAGCAGTAAATGAATGGGGTGGTAAAAACTTAGCTCCTCGTGAGAATGGAATGGTAGGTCTTGCCTACTATTTGGTTGAAGTTGAGAATAAAGAGTTTTTGGTCAATTTGCTTACGCAAGCTCAGAGAAACAAGGCTAGAACCCACTGGATTTCTCTTTCTGAATTCTCCATTACAGATAAAGATGGAATTATAACGAGAGTCAGAGTGGAGAACTAGAAGTCTTTGTCTTTAAGATAAATGCTCCTTTTGACAAAGGACTGTATTAGAGATATAATGTAGAAAAATCGTTTTAGGATAAAGATATGACAAGATCAAAGTACATTACACGCCTCAAACGCTCAGAAGGTCAATTGCGAGGTATTCAAAAAATGATGGAGGAAGAGCGTGATTGTATTGATATCATTACTCAATTAACAGCAGTGCGGTCCAGTGTTGATCGTATTATTGAACTGATGATAACGGAGAATTTAACAACTTGTATTAACGACCCTTTAGAGGATCCTCAAGCACAGAAGGAAAGATTGGAAAAGGCGGTTAAATACTTGATTAAACGCAAGTAATAAAAAAACATACGTTTCTCTTAAATAGTGAACAAATGATTAAAAGAGCAGTTGGTTTTCTTGAAATTAGACCAATTGCTCTTTTTGATTTTTATTTATTCAACATCACCAGGCCAAGCGCTCATACCACCTCGGACGTTGATAACATCATAGCCTTTTTTCTTGAGCTTTTTAGCAGCCATCTTGCTTCGAACACCGGAATGACAAATGACATAAAGTGTTTCATTTGTCGCAGGTGTGTAAGCTCCGATTTCGGTTAGAGGAACATTCTTGGCGTTTTTGATATGGCCTCTACGGAATTCCGTAGGCGTCCGCACATCCAGTAGCTGAATTGGTTCCTTGAGTTTAGCTTCTAATTCGCTGGTAGAAATACTATCAATTTTTGTAAATAAGTGAAACATAGGCACCTCCGATATACCCTTATGGGGTATATTAAACCACTAAGCAACGCTTTTGTCAAGTAAGTTGAATTGATTAGTATTGTTTCTTTTTCAGTATACAAGATGCCAACTTACAAACTAAAGAGTTGGTTGATAGGTTAATGAATAGAACCTGTCTTATTTATTCAACAACTACTTGTCTAGAAAATTACCTTTTCTGAAAACAGACCACATGCTCTGTTGTAAAATGAAGTGCAACACAAAATACATGTTCATCTGATATACTAGAGTTTCGAAAAACAGTATAAAGGAAGATGAACATGTCTGCTAATTATCCTACCACAAATCAATCCTACAAGTACTTATCTGAAGCTGAACGAGGGAAATTGAAGCTTATTTAAGCGTAGGACTCAAACCTGCTTACAACCTACAAATCGCTACTGAAAATCAGTTCGTCCTTCACGATGACATCTATCAAAATCCAACAGATACCAGAACGCTGTTGCCATTTTTAGAAACCTATACACATGAGTTAAAAAGAGCTGTCGCCGATGCGGGATACGGTAGCGTGGAGATTCTTCTTACCTTAGATAGGATGGGTATTGAGCATTTTATTAAATATAGTCTTTTTGACAAGGAACAGAAGAAAAATACAAAGAATCTGATATGAATCTGGATAATTGGACTTACGATGAAACAACTGATACCTACACCCATCCAGAGAGTTGGGTATACCAGTTTGATCACCTCAAACATAGGCATAGCACAACAGGTTTTAGACAGGAAAATATGGTTTATAAGGCAGAACAAGCTGACTTGGCTCCATAAAGGGGCTCTATGTGAATGAGAGGTATCAGCTCTTAAAAGTAAAAGAAATCCAAGCGTCAGGTAATAAATGACATGGGATTAGTACTCATGGCCAATAATCTCCTCAAATACAATAAGAAAACTACTCAAAATTAAAAAGCTAGAGGTCCATAATTGGAAATCTCTAGCTTTTTTGTGGCTGAGAACAATGTTGTCCCAGACTATTTTTTACAGTGACTATTCGTTTTCTTCTTTTTTCTTTAGACCAAAGAAGGCTAAGACGGATGTCAACAGAGCGAGCATGTAGATAGCAGGAGAGTCGGAAGTTCCTGTTTCTGGTAGAGTAGCAGCTGCTGGTTTAAATGTTTTTGCTGAGGTGAAGGACAGGTGATGGTTGTTGGCCTTGATCTGTGTATCGTCCTTAGCAGATGTAAAAGTATTCTTTGTTTGGCTAGCTAGTTGATTAGGAGAATTCGTACCAACTAGAGCTGGAATATATGTTTGATCCATTTTACCGGTAGATGGGATAACTGGTTGGTTATTGCTTCCTGGGTAGGACTTAGGATTAGCAGGATCTGTTCCTTGTTTGATTTCCTCAATATCTGCCACACCATCTCCATCTGTATCTTTGCTAGCAGAAATAGAAATGGTACGAGAATTTGGATTGATGGTTGCATAGGCTGTGAGATCTGCCTTAGCAAGGTAATCTGCAAAGGCAACGTCCATGGAAGGACCTTCCTCACGAGCTCCACCTAACATGGTGTAGCCATCCCCACCTGCTGCTAAGAAGTCATTAGTAGTCAAGTAATAATCTTTAGCAAGGTTGAGCGGTTCATATTGACCAGTTTCTGGGTTTTTAATTTCGATATAGAGGACGCGTTTTTCAGCTGGTAGGGTTGTATCGTAATAAACTTTTGCTCCAGAGACTTGGAGGAAGCCACCGCTTGGTTCAAGAAGGGGTTGACCGTTTTCGTCAAGAACGGTTTTGCCATCTTTTTCTTGTAAAATGGATCCAAGAGATTTAGCAAACATATCAGCAATATCCTGACCAGTTACTTTAATTTGAGAGATGGTATTCCCAAATGGAAGAACAGCAATGACGCTTCCTTTGGTGATTGGCTTGTCTTTAGCGATGGTTTCGCGTAAGCCACCACCGTTGGTTACAGCAAGGTCTGTCTTATGGCTAAAACCAGTTTGACCATATTCGTAGAGGGCATCTGCCACGACATTTCCTAGGTTGGTTTCACGGACACGGACATTTTCCCGTTGACCGTTTAGTTCTACCGGACTATTGTCACGAACGATTTTTGCATTCTCAGCATCGTATTGTTCCTTGATCTTTTGGACCATGGCAGCTACTTTGGCATTTGGCACGACATTTTTTGTTGAAGCTGCTGAAATTTGTTGAGGGTTTCCAAGCAATTGGTTAGCCTGGTAGGTGATTTTACCGATATTGTTCAGGTAGCTACCAGTTTGGTTATAGGTCACGTTTTCTCCGTATGTAGTTGATTGAACAGTATGGGAATGCCCATCAATAACGGTGACACGTTTTCCTTTCAGTTTTGAGTTTTTAGAAAGTTCTTCAGCTAAGGTAGATCCTCGCCATTTGATTGGTGTAGTAGTATCTACTCCCAAGTGAGCAAGGACAACATAGTTTTTGTAAGTCTTGCCTTCAGCAGTCGCGCGTGCTTCAATCTCATCAATGACCTTGTTTACTTCTGAAATAGGATCTGTAAAGGTAACACCTTGGACATTCTTAGGGTGAGTTTTAGTGGCTGTTTCAGGCGTTGTCACCCCGATGACGACAAACTCATCCCCAACGACATTCTTATCTTTATCGACGATGGTGGAAGCCTCAAATAAGCGAGCACCGTTGATGTAGGTGTTGGAGCTGAGAAGTGGGAAATTTAAGATTTCTTTGTACTTTTTAGCTTCATCCAGACCAAAATCGAACTCATGGTTTCCGACTGCCATGGCATCGTAGCCAATTTCGTTCAAAATTTTAGCTCGTTCTTCACCTTTAGAACTATTTGAAATCGGTAGTCCTTGGAAGGCATCTCCAGCATCTACGACCAAAGTAGATGGATTTTTCGCACGTTCTTCATCGATGACTGCGGCTAATTTAGCATCACCAATCACACCCTTTTCTTCGACGATCCGACCATGAACATCGTTGGTATGAAGGATATTTGCTTCAGGTAAGTCAGCTGAACTCTCTGTAGCACCTTCTGAAGTAGCTGTATTAGCTTCTGTTGAAGCAGGAGTAGCAGCATCTGTAGCATTTGAGGAAGTAGCAGCTGCTTCAAGGTTAGTTTCTGGAGCTGTTTGCTCATCTGCAGCTACCTGAGAAGCTAGGAAGGCAGGAGCAAGCAATAAGATCGGCAAAAGAAGTTTCTTCTTTTTCATAAACGGTCCTCATTTCTATTTTATTGCATACTAAATATTATAGCTAAAAAGGAAAGAAAAGGAAAACGTTTTCTGATAGTTGGGCAAATAATCTTGTGAGAGCGTTGAGGTTCCAGCTAGTTGCTCTTATCCATAAAAAAAGAAAACTTTCGTTTTCTCATTTTCTTATTCTGTTATGGGTTGGTTCCAAGTGGTAAAGTCAGTCACACTTAATACGACTGTCGCGATTTCGATCGGCTCTTCTTTTGCACCAGTTGACAACCATTTTGTGATTACGGCTTCAATCGTAGCTGCAAAAATCTCAACAGCATACTTATAAGGAACTTGGAATTTATTAACCAAGTGGTCTTTGGCGTGTGGAGTATCGTCAAGAAGTTGCAGGGTGAAATTTTTCATTAGAAAATGAAATTCTTGGTAATCCATCTGCATCAAGGCATAGATAAAGTCATAATTATCTTGAATATATTGAAGTGAGGCAAGAAAATTTGCTCGATTGACGGTGCTTGTAGCGAAAAGTTCTCCCAACTCGCCTAAAAGTTCAGATTTTAGCTGGTTGAACATATCTTGTTTGTCTACATAATGAAGGTAAAAGGTACCTCGATTAATGCCGGCTTCCTTTGTTAGTTGGCTAATTGTAAGGCTTTCAAGTGATTGTTCAAGAAGCAGGCGTGATAGGGCGCTTCGGATAGCATTTTTAGAATTCGTTTTTCTCTTTTTTCGGGTCATAGTTCCTCCTTTATCATGTAGTTTGGTATAAATGTTGTTCACTAATCATCATATTATACAGAAATCAAATTTATTCATCAACAGAATAAAATTTTAGTATCATTCTATAAGTCTAAATAGCTTAAAATCAGGTCTTATTCTTATACTGTGAAAGCCATTTTGGAAGGATTATAAAATTTTTTCCCAGATCTACTTTCAAAGGGGCTATTATATAAAAATGAAAGAAAAACTTGAAATATCAGTTATTTAAACGCAAATAATCATTCATACTTATTTGTTATTATATCACAAACTAAGGAGAGGAGGGCAGATGATGCTTGGAGATTTCTATATCGGGAACTAGATAAGACCAAGCTTTTTCCTTGTCTATTTTTGCATAGAAAAGTATTAGTTTCTTGGATGGCTTTATTCATAAAATAGAGGAAATGCATCCCTCACAAATTTCTTGTTTTTTAGTAGTTTTAAGGGATTGATTGTTCTTGGTCTTCCGGTAAAAAAGGACTATAATAAAGATAGGAACTTGTGTTTAAGTGGGAGAAAAGATATGGCTTATATTGAAATGAAACATAGTTATAAACGCTATCCGTCAGGAGAAACTGACATCATTGCCAATAAAGATGTTACTTTTGAAATTGATAAAGGCGAATTGGTCATTATTTTGGGGGCATCAGGCGCAGGAAAATCAACAGTTCTCAATATTTTGGGAGGTATGGATACCAATGATGAAGGGGAGGTACTAGTGGATGGGAAAGCCATCTCAAGCTTCTCCTCGCACCAACGAACGGATTATCGCAGAAATGATGTTGGTTTTGTCTTCCAGTTTTATAATCTCATCCCTAATTTAACAGCCAAGGAAAATGTTGAGCTGGCTTCTGAAATTGTTTCTGATGCCTTAGACCCTGAACAAGTCTTGAGAGAGGTTGGATTGGGTGAGCGTTTGAACAACTTCCCAGCCCAGCTATCTGGTGGGGAACAACAACGGGTAGCCATTGCGCGCGCAGTGGCGAAGAATCCTAAGATTCTCCTTTGTGATGAACCAACAGGGGCTTTAGACTACCAAACCGGTAAACAGGTTTTAAAGATTCTTCAGGACATGTCTCGTAAAAAAGGGGCAACAGTGATTATCGTCACTCATAATGCTTCTTTAGCGCCAATAGCCGATCGTGTCATTCAGATGCATGATGCCCAAGTAAAATCGGTGACCATCCATAACACTCCACTAGATATTGATAGCCTAGAGTATTAGGGAGGTTGTTCATGAAGCAAAAAGTATATTGGAAAGATCTATGTCATTCCTTTACCAGTTCCAAAGGGCGCTTTTTGTCCATTTTAACGCTGATGATGCTGGGTACCTTAGCCCTGGTCGGTTTAAAAGTAACGACCCCAAATATGCATCGGACTGCCCAGTGCTTTATAGACCAACAAGAGATGCTGGACCTCGCTGTCATGGGAGATCTTGGTTTGGATAAGACTGACCAAGAAGAGCTACAAGGATTGACGGGGGCCAGCTTGGAATTTTCCTACCTGACAGATGTGACGCTTGACGGAAAGGACGAAGCTGTTCGACTTTTTTCCAATCCAGAAACCATCTCACGCTTTCTGCTGACTTCAGGACGGCTTCCGCAGAAGGAAGATGAGGTCGCTCTAGCAGCGTTTTGGAAAGATCGTTACCAGATTGGGGATCAGCTAAGGATACATGAAAAAGCTGGAAGTCCATCTGTTTTAAAGACAAAAAACTATCGAATTGTTGGCTTTGTAAAGTCTGCTGAGATGTGGTCCGAAAAAGACTTGGGCCAAGCTACGAGTGGGAGTGGTTCCTTGGATGCCTATGGTGTCCTCTCAAAAGAAGCCTTTACTAGTCCTGTTTATAGCCTTGCTCGGATTCGGTTTGATGATTTGAGGGGGTTCAATCCATTCTCAACCAGCTATCAAGATCGTCTTGCCTCCCATCAAAGGACCTGGAAGAACTCTTAGCTGGAAATGGTCAGGAGCGCTATCGAAAGCTACAGGCTGATGGGAAACAAAAGATCCAAAAAGGGCAAGAAGAACTTAATGCTGCCAACAAACAGTTAGCAGACGCACGCGAAAAGGCAGGTCAAGCACAGACACAATTGACGGAGCAATCCAATAAACTGAATCAACTGTCTACACTCTTGCCCAAGGAAGAACTAGAAACAAGGCGACTCGAGTTGGCAAAAGCTCAAAAGCAACTAGATCAGCAATTGGTCAACATTCAGACAGGTGAATCGGAACTAGCAACTAAACAGAAGGACCTGGAAAAGGCCAAGGAAGATCTGAAAAATCTAGAGCAACCAAACTATCATGTCTATGATCGAAAAACCATTCCAGGTGGCCAGGGTTACCTCATGTATAGTAATGCCAGTGCCAGTATCTCCGCCGTAGGCAATCTATTTCCTGTGGTACTCTACGCAGTCGCTGCCATGGTCACGTTTACGACCATGACTCGTTTTGTTGACGAAGAACGGAGCCATGCGGGCTTGTTCAAAGCCTTGGGCTATCGAACAAAAGATATCTTGGCAAAGTTCCTCTTGTATGGCTTGGTTGCTGGAACAGTTGGGACAGGCATCGGAACTCTTCTCGGTCATTATGTTTTATCTGGAACCATTTCGCAAATTATTACGCAGGGGATGGTCGTAGGAACTAGTAAACAGTTTTTTTATGGGTCCTATAGCTTATTAGCCTTGGGGCTCTCCCTTCTTTCTAGCGTCTTTCCAGCTTATCTAGTCGCTAAGAGAGAGTTGAAGGAAGAAGCCAGTCACCTCCTCCTTCCAAAACCGCCAGTTTCCGGATCCAGTATTTTGCTCGAACGCCTTCCGTTTTTGTGGAAACGTCTGAGTTTCACCCAAAAGGTGACCGCTAGAAATATTTTTCGCTACAAACAGCGGATGGTGATGACCATTTTTGGTGTTGCTGGTTCGGTTGCTCTTCTCTTTGCGGGTCTGGGTATTCAATCCTCAGTCGGTGGTGTGCCCCAACGCCAGTTTGGGGAAATCCTCAAGTATGATATGATTCTCTCAACAAAATCCAGTCTGACAGACGAAGAGGAAGAATCCTTGAAGAAGCGCTTGAAGCAAGCAGATATTAAAGAGACAGAAGCCATCTTTACCAAACAAGTGGAGGCTTCTTATCCTTCCGGACGTGGAAAACAAAGCATGACCTTAATGGTGTCCTCTAAAGACAGCTTGGAACCCTTTATCAATCTCCGCTCAGAAGAGGGAAGACTCGACCTATCCAATGGGGCGGTGATTACCAGTAAATTAGCGCAGCTGGCCAAGGTGGGCGTTGGGGATGAATTGCGGATAGATGGCCATACGATTAGGGTGGCTGCGATTACCGAAAATTATGTAGGCCATTTTGTCTATATGAATCAAGCGACCTATCAGAAAACCTATGGAAAAAGTGCTAAGATGAATGCCTATTTGGTCCGATTACAGTCTTCTTATCAGCAGTTCGTCCAGAAGGTCAGTCGGGACATGATGGAAGAAGGGGCGGTGCTTGCTGTTACGCAAAATACTTCCTTGATTTCTCTCTTCAGTTCTGTAGCCCAATCATTGAATAAGACCATGATGATTTTAGTTCTGGTATCTATTTTGCTAGCGATGGTTATTTTGTATAATTTGACCAATATCAATGTGGCAGAACGAATCCGTGAGTTATCCACCATTAAGGTATTAGGTTTTCATCATCAAGAAGTTACCCTTTATATTTATCGAGAAACCATCCTCTTGTCTCTTGTAGGGATAGGATTGGGTTTACTAGGAGGTTTTTATCTCCATCGCTTTTTGATCGCCATGATTGCCCCAGATGCCATTCTCTTTTATCCGCGGGTGGCCCTTGGTGTCTATCTTTATCCTATCGCTGGCGTCATTCTGATCCTAGCTAGCTTAGGAATCTTGGTTAATCATCATCTTCGCAAGGTAGACATGCTGGAGGCTTTGAAATCTGTTGAATAAAAAAGAAACTTCTACCCTAGGGTGGAAGTTTTTTAGAGCTTTGGTATAATGAAAGAAGGAGAAGAGACATGACAAAAATTGCTTTGCTTTCGGATATACATGGGAATACAACTGCTTTAGAGGCTGTGCTTGAAGATGCCAAGCGGGCAGGTGTAGAAGAATACTGGTTATTAGGGGATGTCCTTATGCCGGGGACTGGTAGACGACATCTTTTGAACCTACTTGAAGAATTGCCCATCACCGTACAGATTTTAGGAAATTGGGAAGATAGCTTGTGGCGAGCGATGAAGGGGATGCTGGATCCATCAAGGGCTAGTCACCGCTATTTGATGCGCCATTGTCAGTATATCTTAGAAGAAATTCGTCCAGAAGAAATAGAGGCCATGCAAAGTCTGCCCATGCAAGTGCATCGGAAAGTCTCGGGCTTAAGATTGGGCATCACCCATCATCTGCCAGACAAAAACTGGGGACGCGAATTAATTCATATAGGAGACCAGAAAGATTTTGATCGCCTCGTAACCAATCCCCCTTGTGATATAGCAGTCTATGGTCATATCCACCAACAATTTCCGATATGGAAGTGGTGGAGAGCTCATCTTGAATCCGGGGTCTATCGGCCAACCCTTCTTTTTGCAAGCCAATCTTCGAAAGGATCTACGGGCCATGTATGCTATTCTAGAGTTTGATGAATCGGGTTTGAAAGATGTTGACTTTCGGCGGGTGTCCTATGACATTGAGAAAGAACTCCAACTCGCTAAGGATCTGAAACTCCCTTACTTCCAAGTTTACTATGAAAGTTTAGTCAATGGGGTCCACCATACTCATAATCATGAGCTTCTACATGAAATAGCCCAGCGAGAGGGACACAATGTAGAAGTAGACGCATGGTTGAGAGACTTTTTCAATTAGTGTAACAGTTGACATTACAACAAATAAGGGTATAATAGACTAAAAGAAAGAACTTTAACGTCTGAAGAGTAAATGTATCTAGTTACTGATGGTTTTAGATCCAGTTTAAGACATCCCTATCTAGATGGAAGAGAGGAGTATCCATGCAAATTTCAAGTCGTTTTACCATTGGAACCCATGTATTAGTCATGATTGCTTTAAAAGGAGATTGCACCAAGGTGACCAGTGATATGATTGCTGGCAGTGTTGGGGTGAACCCGGTCATTATTCGGAAAACCTTGTCTCAATTAAAAAAGGCAGGCATGATCCATGTGGCGCGTGGAACAGGTGGGGCCGAGATGGCCAAAGAATTGGAAGACATAAGTTTGTTAGATATCTACCAGGCGGTTGAATGCCTTGGGAGGACTGGTCAATTATTTGGCTTCCACGAGCATCCAAATCCAGCTTGTCCGATTGGAAATAGCATCCATGGCGTCCTAGATGGGAGGCTGGAAGAGATTCAGTTAGCTATGGAAAAGGAAATGTCTCAGACCAGCCTCAAAGAAGTGGTGGAGCAAACCAAGAAACAAATGGAGCTAGCAACCGTTTCTTGATTTGAGTTTGTAAGAAACGTGATGTAAAAAGGCCTTTCAGTATATACTGAAAGGCCTTTTTTGTTGAATGAAATGATTTAAAGTTTATCTAATTTTTATTTTTTAATAAATAAGACACTAACTAGAATAAATCCAATTGCATAAATCCATGTCCAGTAACGATTAGGAATGAACATAAAGGAAGAACGATCGCGCAAAGCAATGCGTTGCCCTGTTTCCTCATCAATCATATACCGAACCTGATCGGAAACAAATTTTTTTGTTAGCAAATAATTGACTGCTGCAGCAAGAATCCCCAACATACATCCTAAGATGATACTATCTGTACTCTTATTTACATTAAGATGCAGGAAGGAATAAATCATATTCGCCAAAGCTCCTCCAATCATAAGAGCATGGGGAACGAGCAAGCCTTTACCAAGCCAAACAATAATTAAATAATTTCCTTATTTCCTATCTTAATCAAAATAGAGCAAGTCTTTGCTGGTTTCGGTAAAGAGGCCAAGCCATCTTTTGTCACATAGCCACAGTCTTCAATTCGAACCCCGACTTTTCCAGGAATGTAGATGCCTGGTTCGACTGAGAAGCACATGCCTTCTTCGATGACCATGTCATTTCCTTCCATGATAGAAGGGAATTCATGCACATCCATTCCGATACCGTGTCCGAGGCGGTGGTTGAAGTATTCGCCGTATCCTGCTTTTTCAATAACGCTCCGGGCAGCACGGTCTACGTCATGTGCTGTTACACCTGGTTTGATCATATCTAGGGCAGCCTGTTGAGCTTCTAAAGTCAAGTGGTAGATTTCTTTTTTGAAATCATCTGGTTTTCCAACAGCGACTGTTCGCGTCATATCTGAAGCATAGCCATTCACCATACAGCCCAAGTCGAAGAGAAGAAGAGCATCTTTTTCAATTTTGTTGCTTCCAGGAATGCCGTGAGGGTTGGCTGCATTGTTACCAGTCAAGACCATAGTTTCAAAGCTCATTTCATAGCCCAAGCGTTTGATGCCAAAGTCAATTTCTGCGACGATATCAGTCTCGGTTTTATCCAGAGAGATGGCGTCAAATCCCATATTGACAGCCTTATCCGCATATTGACCTGCAACCAACATTTTTTGGATCTCATCAGCAGATTTGATCAAGCGCATGCGGTTAATTCGAGGGCTGAGATTGGTAAATGTTGCTTGTTCAAAGACTGAACGAAGCCCATGGTACTTGGTCAAAATCAAATTATCAAATTCCAAAGCGACCTTTTTGGCTTCTGGATTAGCGCTAGCCCCTTTGATTTTTTCCCAAGGGTTTTCAGAATCCACATACCCTACCACTTGGAAATCCACAACTGCAGTCGCCCGTTCTACCTCAAGAGCAGGGACAAAAAGAAGCGGTTCGTGGTCTGGATAGACGAACAAGAAGAGCTGACGTTCATGGGGATCACTGTAAAATCCAGTTAGGTAATTGATAGTGACAGGATCGGATACAACAGCAACCTCTGTTTTTTCAGTTTCAAGAAATGCTACAATTTGATCTAATTTAGACATAAGCTACCTTCTTTCTATTGATAATATTTTGTCAGATTTTCCCTAAAAAATCAAGAGTTTGCAAAAAGATGTTAAAATGCTTGAAAGTGTTTACAATAAGTGATAGAATAGTTGTTATAGAAGACTGAAAACGAAATTTTCAATAAAGAAAGGAAGTATTATGAATACAGACGATACTGTAACCATTTACGACGTTGCCCGAGAGGCGGGTGTCTCAATGGCGACTGTTAGCCGTGTCGTGAACGGAAATAAGAACGTTAAGGAAAATACTCGTAAAAAAGTATTGGAAGTCATTGAACGTTTGGACTATCGTCCGAATGCAGTAGCTCGTGGACTTGCGAGTAAGAAAACCACAACCGTAGGTGTTGTGATTCCAAATATTACCAATAGTTATTTCTCTACTCTGGCAAAGGGGATCGATGACATTGCTGAAATGTATAAGTACAACATCGTCCTTGCCAACAGCGATGAAGACGATGATAAAGAAGTTTCTGTTGTCAATACTCTTTTCTCAAAACAGGTCGATGGGATTATCTTCATGGGTTATCACTTGACAGAAAAGATTCGTTCAGAATTCTCTCGTTCTCGGACACCGGTGGTCCTTGCTGGGACAGTTGATGTCGAACATCAATTGCCAAGTGTCAATATTGATTACAAGCAAGCGACAGTAGACGCGGTTACACTATTGGCTAAACGAAATAAAAAAAGATTGCTTTTTGTAAGTGGACCATTAGTAGATGATATCAACGGTAAGATTCGCTTGGCTGGCTACAAAGATGCTTTGAAAGCAAAAAAATTGTCTTACAGTGAAGGCTTGGTTTTTGAGTCTAAGTACCGCTATGAAGAAGGCTATAACTTGGCTGAACGCATCATTGCATCTAAAGCGACAGCAGCCTTTGTAACTGGGGATGAATTGGCAGCAGGTTTGCTTAATGGTCTAGCTGATCAAGGTGTGAACGTACCGGAAGATTTTGAGTTGATTACCAGTGATGATTCACAAATTACACGCTACACTCGTCCAAATCTTTCAACTGTAGGCCAACCACTTTATGATTTGGGGGCTATCAGTATGCGGATGCTGACAAAAATTATGCATAAGGAAGAATTGGAAGAAAGAGAAGTTCTTCTTGCCCATACCATCAATCATCGTGGGACTACGAAGAAGTAAAAACAAAAGGAAGCCAAGGCTTCCTTTTTTCTTGTCTCAGTATGAATCTCCGGTAAAACTTGAAGGGGCCTGCTAAATTAGGTATAATAGAGGGTATGAAAGTATTACTGTATTTAGAAGGAAAAATCCGTTTTACAAAAAAATCGGGGATCGGTCGTGCCCTCCAACACCAGATGCATGCCTTGGATTTGGCTGGAATCCCCTACACCACAGATATTTTAGGGGACTACGATGTCGTTCATATTAATACCTATGGTCCTCGGAGTTTGTTGCTATTGCATGCTGCCAAACGTCGGGGGAAAAAGGTCATTATGCATGGACATTCCACACGGGAAGATTTCCAAAATTCATTTATCGGGTCCAATTTATTTGCTCCCTTATTTGGCAAATACTTGGCTCATATGTATAAAAAAGCCGATTTTATTATAACCCCTTCAGAGTATTCGAAACAGCTGATTCAGTCTTACGGGGTCAAGACTCCAATTGTCGCTGTTTCCAATGGGATTGATTTGTCTAAATATAAAAAAGATCCCAAAAAAGAAGAGGTTTTTCGGAAGCACTTTAATATCCAAGAAGGAGAGAAGGTCGTTTTATGTGCGGGTCTATACTTTAGACGAAAAGGGATTGAAGACTTTGTAGAAGTGGCTCGTCGGATGCCAGATGTCCGCTTTATTTGGTTGGGATCGATTAATAAATGGTTGATTCCTCGGGCTATTCGTCGTCTGGTCGAGAAAGATCATCCGAGCAATGTTGAATTCCCTGGCTATTTTAAGGGAGCTGTATTCCAAGGGGCCATGACAGGTGCGGATGCCTTCTTCTTCCCGTCTTACGAGGAAACGGAAGGAATTGTTGTCCTAGAGGCCTTAGCGGGTCACCAGCATGTCGTTCTCCGGGATATTCCAGTTTATCATGGTTGGGTGGACCAAGAGTCAGCAGAATTGTGTCATTCAGTGGATGAGTTTGTGGACTCTCTTGAAAGTCTTGTCTGGTCAAGTGGACAAGCGCGATGCAGGGGATCGAGTAGCTCAAAGTCGCTCAATTGATTTGGTAGCGGATCAACTAGTGAAAGCCTATCAGCAAGTATTGGAGATGTAATATGCGTATTGGATTATTTACAGATACTTATTTTCCACAGGTATCGGGGGTTGCGACCAGTATTCGAACCCTGAAAACAGAATTGGAGAAGTTGGGACATACTGTTTTTATCTTTACGACGACGGATAAGGATGTCAACCGCTATGAAGACTGGCAAATTATCCGCATTCCAAGTATCCCTTTCTTTGCTTTTAAGGATCGGCGGATTGCTTATCGCGGCTTTACCAAGGCTTTGGCCATTGCCAAACAATACAAACTGGATATGATCCATACACAGACGGAGTTTTCTTTAGGACTACTCGGGGTTTGGATTGCTAAGGAGCTTCGGGATTCCAGTAATTCATACCTATCATACCCAGTATGAAGATTATGTGCGTTATATTGCCAAGGGGATGGTTATCCGACCAAGTATGGTCAAATACATTGTTCGTGGTTATATGAATGACTTGGATGGGGTCATCTGTCCGAGTGAGATTGTCTATGATCTCTTGCTGAAATACAAGGTCAAGGCTGAAAAGCGGATTATTCCAACAGGAATCGAGCTGGCGAAGTTTGAACGACCTGAAATCACACAAGTGGAGACGCAAGCCCTTCGTGAAATTAGGGATTCAAGAGGGTGAAATTATGCTCTTGAGCTTGTCACGGGTTTCTTACGAGAAAAATATCCAAGCCGTTATTGCGGCTTTGCCTAAAGTGCTAGAAGAAAATACGCATATTAAATTGATTGTGGCTGGAGATGGGCCTTATCTGGATGATTTAAAAAAACAAGCGGCCAAGCTTGGTGTATCAGATACGGTCGTCTTCACAGGGATGATTCCACCAAACGAAACAGCTCTGTACTATAAAGCAGCAGATTTCTTCATTTCAGCTTCGACTAGTGAGACGCAAGGCTTGACCTATTTAGAGAGTATCGCTAGTGGGACACCCCTAATTGCTCAGAGTAATCCTTACTTAGATAATGTGATCAATGATCGGATGTTCGGAATCTTGTATGACCAGGAAGAAGATTTGGCAGCAGCTATTTTAGAAGCGACCTTAGCCACACCAGAGAAAGATGAGGCTAAGTGGGAGGAGAAGCTTTATGAAATTTCTTCGACAAATTTTGGTCGCAGGGTCTATGAGTTCTATCTAGACGCTATTATATCGAAAGATTTTTACAATGAACGTCATCCTGAGGAAAGCCGTACCAAACGGGTGACCAAGTCTATTGTGAAAATTCCGCAAAAGGTTATCGCTATGCCTGTGAATGGGTCTGTGAGAATCATGAAGGGCTCCTTTAAACAGGTGAAAAAGATACGCAACATTACCAAGCTATTGGATTAGAGTTCATCTCAAAAGCTAGGGGTCCTAAAGAAATGCTCCTGGCATAGGGGATAGGAAGCTTTTTCCTCTTGCAAAATATTTCAATCGTGCTATAATACTAGTCAGAGACATATCAAATCTAGGAAATCTTATAGAGAACGCGTGGGGCTGGAAATCGCGTAGAGGATAGGTTTGGGACTACTCGGTGAACTTTTTATGCAAACATAAAACGGTGGCCACGTTAGAGCCAATCAGAGGTGTTCCTCTTTTTTGAGGAACATAAATGAAGGTGGAACCACGTTGCGACGTCCTTTTTAGGATGTCGCAATTTTTTTATGAGGAGACTTACTATGGAGTTGCAAGAATTAGTGGAGCGCAGTTGGGCGATCCGACAAGCTTATCACGATCTGGAAGTTAAGCATCATGATTCCAAGTGGACGGTAGAAGAAGACCTCTTGGCTTTATCGAATGATATTGGGAATTTCCAACGATTAGTGATGACCAAGCAAGGACGCTACTATGATGAAACACCTTACACACTGGAACATAAACTTTCAGAAAATATCTGGTGGCTAGTAGAACTTTCTCAACGTTTGGATATAGACATCCTGACGGAAATGGAAAACTTCCTCTCTGATAAAGAAAGCAGTTGAACATTCAGACTAGGAAGTAGTCAGCTAATAAAAAGTCAATGCATAGAAACTATGAAACACAAAAAAGGAGAAAACCATGATTAAAATTACTTTCCCAGATGGCGCTGTTCGTGAATTCGAATCTGGCGTTACAACTTTTGACATTGCTCAATCCATCAGCAATTCCCTAGCTAAAAAAGCTCTTGCTGGTAAATTTAACGGCAAATTAATTGACACTACTCGTGCTATCACTGAAGATGGAAGCATCGAAATCGTGACACCTGATCACGAAGACGCTCTTCCAATCTTGCGTCACTCAGCAGCTCACTTGTTTGCCCAAGCAGCTCGTCGTCTCTTCCCAGACATCCACTTGGGTGTTGGTCCAGCAATTGAAGATGGTTTCTACTACGATACAGACAACCAAGCTGGTCAAATCTCTAACGAAGACCTGCCTCGTATCGAAGAAGAAATGCAAAAGATCGTTAAAGAAAACTTCCCATCAATCCGTGAGGAAGTGACTAAGGATGAAGCGCGTGAAATTTTCAAAAACGATCCATACAAGTTGGAATTGATTGAAGAACACTCTGAAGACGAAGGTGGTTTGACCATCTACCGTCAAGGTGAATATGTAGACCTTTGCCGTGGGCCACACGTCCCATCAACAGGCCGTATCCAAATCTTCCACCTTCTCAATGTAGCTGGTGCTTACTGGCGTGGAAATAGCGACAATGCTATGATGCAACGGATTTATGGTACAGCTTGGTTTGACAAGAAAGACTTGAAAAACTACCTTCAAATGCGTGAAGAAGCTAAGGAACGTGACCACCGTAAACTTGGTAAAGAGCTTGATTTGTTCATGATTTCTCAAGAAGTTGGTCAAGGTCTACCATTCTGGTTGCCAAATGGTGCGACAATCCGTCGTGAATTGGAACGCTATATTGTCGACAAGGAGTTAGCTTCTGGCTACCAACACGTTTACACTCCACCACTTGCTTCTGTAGAGCTTTACAAGACTTCTGGTCACTGGGATCACTACCAAGAAGACATGTTCCCAACTATGGATATGGGAGATGGGGAAGAATTCGTCCTTCGCCCAATGAACTGCCCACACCACATCCAAGTCTTTAAACACCATGTTCACTCATACCGTGAATTGCCAATCCGTATCGCTGAAATCGGAATGATGCATCGCTATGAGAAATCTGGTGCCCTGACAGGTCTTCAACGGGTGCGTGAAATGTCTCTCAACGACGGTCACCTCTTTGTAACTCCTGAACAAATCCAAGAAGAATTCCAACGTGCCCTTCAGTTGATTATCGATGTTTACGGAGACTTCAACTAAACGAGTACCGTTTCCGCCTCTCTCTTCGTGACCCTCAAGATACTCACAAGTACTTTGATAACGATGAAATGTGGGAAAATGCCCAAACCATGCTTCGTGCTGCCCTTGATGAGATGGGCGTTGACTACTTTGAAGCTGAAGGGGAAGCAGCCTTCTACGGACCAAAATTGGATATCCAGGTGAAGACTGCCCTTGGAAAAGAAGAAACCCTTTCTACGATCCAGCTTGACTTCTTGCTTCCAGAACGCTTTGACCTTAAATACATTGGAGCTGATGGTGAAGAACATCGCCCAGTTATGATTCACCGTGGAGTTATTTCAACCATGGAACGCTTCACAGCGATTTTGATTGAGAACTACAAGGGTGCCTTCCCAACATGGCTTGCACCACACCAAGTGACTCTTATCCCAGTTTCTAACGAAAAACACGTGGACTACGCTTGGGAAGTAGCGAAGAAGCTTCGTGACCGTGGTGTCCGTGCTGATGTGGATGAACGCAATGAGAAAATGCAATTCAAGATCCGTGCATCACAAACTAGCAAGATTCCTTACCAATTAATCGTTGGTGACAAGGAAATGGAAGACGGAACTGTCAACGTTCGTCGCTATGGACAAAAAGAAACAAACACTGTGTCAGTAGATGAGTTTGTAGCAGCAATCCTTGCTGATATCGCCAACAAATCTCGTATTGAGAAATAAAACGATAAAACCTGGGATAAAAATTCCAGCTACCTAAAAAAGAGGTTGGGACAAAAGATCCCGACCTCACTTTTTATTAGCAATCAAACTTTGACGCGGTAGCTGATTGAACTTTTTGTTCGTCTTTTAGACTCCAAAAAGCTCCTAATCATCCTCGCGGGGCTGGGACTACGAAATCGAGACTTTGTCTATCGATTTCTGTCCCACCGCCTTTTTATATTTTGTTTAACCTGAGCTAGTAGTGATTGGTCAAACCACCACAAATAGTATCCTCATCAACAATCCTTTCTATCCATTAACTTTTGGATATAGGATATCCCCCCAAGATTTGCTTCCATGAGTTAGATAAATTGACTATCCTCAATCCTTGTTTGCCTCATTTTCTTTTACGAGATCGTTTTGTGAATCTTTTTCAGAGAGTTTTTGATCGATATACTTGTCAATGTTTTCGTAAAATTCCTTGGTCGTCTCACTATCTAATTTTGTCGAATTATGGACTTGATTGACTTTCAATTGAACAGATTGAATACCGTAAGAGGCTTGTTTTTGGCGAATGGTTTCTAATTCTTCTTCTGAAATCGGATCTCCAACAACCGTCAAGACCAATTCATTATTCCTCGACTTGTAGACTTGATTAATGACCGTATGATTAGCGAACTCTTTTCCTACAAACTGTTTGATCCCTTCTTTTCGCGCTTGATCCATCGTCAGAGTGACTGCTGAATAGCTGGCTGGAAGGACCAATAATACAATCAAGGATATCAACCCAATTTTCATTTTAATGTTTAGCTCATTAAATGAACTTAAGGGAGATTTTCTCATCAATATTCTTGTTCCAACAATGTTGATTAGCATGATAAAGACACAGTTGATCAAGAAAAGATAGAGAGCTCCAAATAAGAACCGTACATTTCCATTAGCTAAACCATAACCTGCAGTACAGATAGGTGGCATTAGAGCAGTTGCAATGGCTACTCCTGGCACGATATTGTTTGCTTCTTTTTTCCTTGAACCAATAAAGCCTGCTATCCCACCAGCAATAGCAATGAGAACATCCCAAATGGTTGGAGAGGTTCGTGCAATCAATTCGCTACTTGCATAAGATAAGGGAGAAATCCAGAAATATAGAGTCGAGACAAGCAAACTGACCAATACTTGAGTAAATAAAACCCCTAGAGATTGCTTGATTAAACGCGTATCAAAAATAGCTAAACCAAACCCCAGTCCAATAATCGGTGTCATAAGAGGGGAAATCAGCATGGCTCCAATAATGACAGCTGTTGAATTCATATTTAGACCTATAGAGGCAATAAAAATCGAACACATCAAAATCACTGTATCTCTTAATCGAACATGAAGGTCATCATATAGTTTCTCGCGGAATTCACGTGTTGAATAGTTCCTGGTCATTGGTTACTCCTTTTATTTCATATAATCTTGTTTCTGAATGGATGATGGTAGAGAAACTTCTGTCCAATTTGACATATTTTTAATTCTCATTTGTAATTCTTTTTGAACATTATCTTTTAAATATCCATCAATCCATCCTTAACATTATATCAAAAAAATTTTACAGCCTTTTTTTCTGAAGAAATCTATCAGTTGAACAGATAGAGAAAGTCAGAAATTTTAGATTCCTTATTCAAAGAAGGAAGAACGGTGTCTCCTCTGAAAGAAGATACCGTATTAATGTTTAAACATGATGAGTGTGTTGTAGCAATCCTAGCTGACATCGCCAACAAATCCCGTGTTGAGAAAATAACAGATAGAAAAGTCAGGCTTCAAACCTAGCTTTTTTGTGGATTGAAAATAATTATTCAAGCACTATTTTAGTGACTTCTATGTTGTGATTATCATTTTTTTATTGCACAACCTTTTTCTTTCTCTTTCTTTACAAATCAAAGTATAACTCCCATTTTTCAAAGAAATTTGCTATAATGAAAGGACAGAGATTTGAAGAAGCAAAGAAAAAAATAGAAGTAGGTACATGTATGAAGAAAATTCTTGTTGTAGATGATGAAAAGCCGATTTCGGATATTATAAAATTCAATATGGCAAAAGAAGGCTATGAAGTCTTGACTGCCTTCGATGGGAAAGAAGCACTGGCTGTTTTCGAAGCTGAGAGCCCAGATATTTTGATCTTGGACCTCATGCTTCCTGAAATTGATGGTTTGGAAGTAGCGCGTACCATTCGAAAGACCAGTAATGTACCGATTATTGTCTTATCTGCAAAAGATACAGAATTTGATAAGGTCATCGGTCTTGAAATTGGGGCGGATGACTATGTGACCAAGCCATTCTCAAATCGTGAGCTGCAAGCGCGTGTCAAAGCCCTGTTGCGTCGGACAGAATTAACGGTAGAATCACAAACAGAGTCTACATCAGATTCAGAGATTGTGATTGGGGATTTGAAAATCATTCCGGATGCCTTCCTTGCTCAGAAAAAAGGCAAAGAGCTTGAGTTGACCCATCGCGAATTTGAGTTGCTCTATCACTTGGCGACCCATGTAGGCCAAGTCATGACTCGTGAGCATTTACTGGAAACAGTCTGGGGCTACGATTATTTTGGTGATGTTCGGACAGTGGACGTAACGATTCGACGTTTGCGTGAAAAAATCGAAGATATTCCAGGTCGTCCGGAGTATATTTTAACGCGCCGTGGTGTCGGTTACTATATGAGAAACAATGATTAATTACATCAAAGAAGTCATAACCTCTTATAATTTTATCTTTGTCCTAATTACTCTTGGATTTATTATTGTTGTCGCCTTGTTGATCCTGGAAAATCGGCGAGACAACATGAAGCTACGCTTATTGAATGATAAAATTAAGAGTTTGATTGCTGGAGAATATTCCGATATCATTGATTTACAAGGGGGTCCAGAACTAACAGAGATTTCCAACAGTATCAATGATTTATCTGAAGTGATTCGTTTGACGCATGAAAATCTGGAACAAGAAACCAAGCGCTTGACCAGTATTCTTTCCTATATGACAGATGGGGTCTTAGCGACCAATCGTCGGGGGCAGATTATCTTGGTCAATGAAATGGCGGCAAAACAACTCAATGTTGTGGTCGAAGAGGTCATGAACATCAGTATTCTAGATCTGCTTGGCATTAGTGAAGAGTATGAACTGCGTGACTTGATTACCAATGTTCCAGAATTGACTATCGATTCGCAGGATGAAAATGGGGAGTACATCTCTTTACGGGTTCGCTTCGCTTTGATCCGGAGAGAGTCTGGTTTTATTTCTGGTCTGGTTGCCGTCTTGCATGACACAACCGAACAGGACAAGGAAGAGCGGGAACGTCGTTTATTCGTATCCAACGTTAGTCATGAACTCCGAACACCACTGACCAGTGTTAAATCTTACCTGGAAGCCTTGGATGACGGAGCCATTTCGGAGCCAGTTGCACCGGAATTTGTCAAAGTGTCTTTGACAGAGACCAACCGGATGATGCGGATGGTGACGGATCTATTAAGTCTTTCACGGATCGATAATGAAACCAGTCAATTGGATGTTGAATTGACCAACTTTACAGCCTTTATCACCTTCATTTTGAACCGCTTTGATAAGATGAAGAACCAGGCTGGCGAGAAGAAATATGATATTGTTCGTGATTATCCAATTTCGCCTGTCTGGGTTGAAATTGATACAGACAAGATGACACAGGTCTTAGACAATATCTTAAATAACGCTATCAAATATTCCCCAGATGGTGGGGAAATTCGTGTGGGGAATGAAAACGACAGATGCCCAATTGATTATCTCGATTTCGGATGAGGGATTAGGGATTCCTAAAAAGGACCTCCCACGAATTTTTGACCGCTTTTATCGTGTGGATAAGGCACGCAGTCGCGCCCAAGGTGGGACTGGTTTAGGACTGGCCATTGCCAAGGAAATTATCAAGCAACACAAAGGATTTATCTGGGCCAAGAGTGAATATGGAAAAGGATCTACTTTCACGATTGTCCTACCATATGATAAAAATGCTATCCTGGATGATGGATGGGATAATGAGGATGAATAAGAAAACTAATGGATGAAAAAGGGTTTAAATATAGTATTTTAGCTTCAGGATCGAGTGGTAATTCGTTTTACTTAGAGACTCCTAAGAAGAAAATTCTAGTAGATGCAGGCTTGTCCGGGAAGAAAATTACAGGTTTGCTTGCAGAGATTGATCGCAAACCCGAAGATCTTGATGCTATTTTAATCACACATGAACATTCGGATCACATTCATGGCGTTGGTGTGCTAGCTCGTAAATACGGGATGGACCTATACGCCAATGAAGCTACCTGGAAGGCCATGGAGGGAAGCAAGTACCTTGGGAAGGTCGATGATTCCCAGAAACATTTATTTGAAATGGGCAAGACCTTAACCTTCGGGGATTTGGATGTGGAAAGTTTTGGTGTTAGCCATGATGCTGCGGCTCCCCAGTTCTACCGGTTCATGAAAGATGGGAAGAGTTTTGTCATGCTGACGGATACAGGTTATGTCAGTGATCGAATGGCAGGGATTGTTGAAAATGCAGATGGCTATTTGATCGAGTCCAATCACGATGTAGAAATCCTACGGGCAGGCTCTTATGCTTGGCGATTAAAGCAACGGATCTTATCCGATTTGGGTCACCTCTCTAATGAAGATGGTGCAGATGCCATGATTCGGACCCTAGGCAATAAGACCAAAAAGATTTATCTGGGCCACTTATCCAAGGAAACAATATCAAGGAATTGGCCCATATGACCATGGTTAATCAACTGGCTCGAGCAGATCTAGCAGTGGGGCATGATTTTGACGTCTTGGATACATCTCCAGATACAGCGACTCCATTAGTAGATATCTAAATGATTAAAAAGAGAGTGGGACAGAAATCGGTAATTCGTTAGACTTCGATTTCGTCGTCCCACCTCCGCACAGTTGAGTAGGGCTGTAAAGCTGATGAAATCAGCGTAGTAGAGCCCACTCAACCACTGCGTCTTGCTCGGAAATCCAAAGACAATTGAGAGGCTAGGAGTTTTGTCTCAGCCTCTTTTAGGTCAGTAGTGTAGGCTTAAAATGAGTGGAAGGATAGGAGCAGTTAGTTTGAAATATGTGTATATAACAGTAGGGTTTATTTCCTTAGGATTAGGGATTATTGGGATTCCATTACCTATTTTACCAACGACCCCGTTTCTTTTATTAGCTATGGCTTGTTTTGCCAAGAGTTCTCAACGCTTTGAAAAATGGTTGCATGGGACCAAGTTGTACCAAACTTATGTAGCGGATTATCGGGAAACCAAGTCGATCTCTAAAAAGCGGAAAAAAAGAATTATTCTACAAATTTATCTTTTGATGGGGATTTCCATTTACCTGGCACCACTCTGGTTTGTGAAATTAGGTCTACTGGGATTAACTATTTTTATCAGTTATTATTTGTTCAAAGTGATTCCGGATAAGGAAGAATGATATAAGGACAGAATAGGTCCTAAATCCTATCGTGAAAACAAGGGAAAGGAGTGCGAGACGCACTCTTTTTTGATATAATAGAAGGGTGTATCTTTTGGACGGAATAGGTCACAGGATTCAATCCAGATGCATAAATGAAGAAAGAAAGTAGTAACGTGATGCAAGCCTTATATAACCTTCTTGCTGAGAAATTTCGGCTGACTTTTGACGATACAGAATTGTTGGAAACAGCTTTTACACATACCTCATATGCGAATGAGCATCGCCTCTTAAAAATTTCACATAATGAACGTTTGGAATTTTTAGGAGACGCTGTTCTCCAGTTAGTGATTTCCGAATATTTATTTGCCCTCTACCCAAGTAAACCAGAGGGAGATTTGTCAAAAATGCGTTCCATGATTGTTCGTGAGGAAAGCCTGGCAGGTTTTTCACGTGATTGTGGTTTCGATCAATTTATCAAACTTGGCAAGGGAGAGGAAAAATCTGGTGGACGTAACCGAGATACCATCTTAGGAGATTTGTTTGAAGCTTTTTTAGGCGCTTTACTCTTGGATAAGGGAGTGGAGATGGTGCGGAACTTCATTCAGCAAGTCATGATTCCTAAAGTCGAGGCAGGTCAATTTGAGCAAGTGATTGACTATAAGACGCGCTTGCAAGAAATCCTTCAAATCCATGGGGATGTCTTGATTACCTATGAGGTGACGAGTGAATCAGGACCGGCTCATGCCAAGGAGTTTGAAGTGCAAGTGTCTGTCAATGGGAAAATCATCGGTCAAGGACATGGCCGGTCTAAAAAGGCTGCAGAGCAAGAAGCAGCAAAAAAAGCAGTGGAGAATAAGGTGGATCCCTCATGTATTTAAAGGAAATTGAGATTCAAGGATTTAAGTCTTTCGCAGATAAGACCCGAGTCATCTTTGACCAAGGGGTAACCGCAGTGGTTGGCCCTAATGGATCTGGAAAATCGAACATTACGGAAAGTCTGCGCTGGGCCTTAGGGGAATCGAGTGTCAAGAGCCTTCGTGGTGGCAAGATGCCGGATGTGATTTTTGCAGGGACTGAAACTCGGAAACCCTTAAACTACGCCTGCGTAACGGTAGTACTGGATAACCGGGATGGCTTTATCAAACAAGCTGCTAAAGAAATCCGAGTGGAGCGTCATATTTATCGCTCGGGTGATAGTGAATACAAGATTGATGGCAAGAAAGTCCGTTTGAGAGATGTCCATGATCTCTTTATGGATACTGGACTGGGGAGAGATTCTTTCTCTATTATTTCCCAAGGGAAGGTTGAAGAAATCTTCAACTCCAAACCAGAAGAGAGACGGGCTATTTTTGAGGAAGCCGCTGGGGTTCTTAAATTTAAAACGCGTCGCAAGGAAACAGAATCTAAGTTGGTTCAGACCCAGGATAATTTGGACCGTCTGGAAGACATTATTTTTGAGTTAGAGGGGCAAATCAAACCTCTTGAGAAGCAAGCCCTTGTGGCCAAACGTTTCTTAGAATTGGATCAACAACGCCAAGTTCTTTATTTGGATGTTTTGATTGCACAAATTGAAGTCAATAAAAAAGACTATGATCAAGCTGTCCAGGAAGAAGCCTCCATTCAAGAGCAATTAAAGGCTTATTACCAGAAAAGAGAAGAGTATGAGGCGGAAAGTCTCCGATTGAAACAGAGTCGCCAGACCCTTCAACACCAATTGTCAGATGATCAAGCTAGCCTCTTGGAATTGACTCGTCTCTTAAGTGATTTGGAGAAACAAATCGAATTGGCACGCTTGGAGTCGCAACAGGTCGCTCGAAGTCGTCAGGAAAATCAAGAGCGGGTCAATAGTCTGGAAGAGCGTCTACAAGTTCTTCGGACCCAGTTGGAAGAAAAACAAGCTAATACAAAGAGTCTTCAAGAAGAACTACAAAAGAGCCAAGTAGCTCTGGAAGGTTTGGAGAAAGAGTTGGCCAGCTTCTCAGAAGATCCAGATCAGGTGATCGATTATTTACGTGAAAAATACGTGGCCTTGATGCAGGATGAAGCGGAGCGATCAAACGAATTAACAACCATTGAAAATCAATTGGAAGCCTCAGCTCAATTGTCACAAAGTAAAAAGGAAGATTACCAAAATCAAATCCAAATGGTGACAGAATTGCAGGAAAAAGAGCAGGTTGCTCAAGAAGCTTATCAAGGAGCTCAAGAGCATCTGAAACACTTGCTTGAGACCTATCAATCAGAGGCAAAACGGTTTGAGGAAGCTCACCAAGCTTATCAAGAAGCGCAAGCCAAGATGTTTGATTTACTGGATCAAAGCAAGGAAAAACAGGCTCGCATTAACAGTTTAGAGGCGATTCAAAAAAATCATAGTAATTTTTATGCGGGCGTAAAGAGTGTCTTGCAAGAAGCGTCTCGCTTAGGTGGAATCGTGGGAGCTGTCAGTGAAAAACTTTCCTTCTCACCAGAGTATCAGACTGCCTTAGAGATTGCTCTAGGAGCTAGCAGTCAGCATATTATCGTAGAAGACGAAGGAGCAGCAACACGGGCAATCGAACATCTGAAGAAGAATCGCTCGGGTCGGGCAACCTTCCTTCCATTGACAACCATTAAACCACGCTACCTTGCAGGAAAGAATCAAGAACTGATTGAAGCCTGTCCAGGATTCCTAGGGATGGCTAGCAGTTTGGTGGACTATGATCCTTCCCTCGAGTCGATTTCCAAAACCTTTTAGGTGTCACAGCTATTTTTGATACGATTGAGCACGCCAAGGCGGCTGCTCGCAAGGTTGCCTACCAAGTTCGTATCGTGACGCTGGATGGAACTGAACTGCGCACAGGTGGTTCCTATGCAGGGGGTGCAAATCGAAGCAATAATTCGATTTTTATTAAGCCAGAACTGGATCGCTTGCACCAAGAATTGGCCTCTCTTCAGAAGAATTTGCGAGAAGTAGAAGGGCAGGTTCAAGAGCAACAGGACCAAGTGAGCCAATCACAAGAAAAACTAGAATCTTTGAAAGGCCAAGGAGAAGGGGCGCGACTAGAAGAGCAACGCCTTCAATTGGCTTTTGAGCAAGCTCACCAGCAACTCTTGGATGCCCAAGAACTGTTAGAACTTATCCGTACAGAGCTGGATGAAGGTAGCGACCAGGAGCTTCTCCAAAAACGGGATCACTTGCAAGCGCGACTGAAAGAAATTGAGGCGGAAAAAGAGCAAGTCACTGCTGAGATTGAAGAAGTCAAGCTCAATAAAGATGTCGTTGTCGAGAAAATTGAAAATTTACGAGCAGCCATTGCCAAGCTCCAATTACAGAAAACAGAGTTGAAGAGTCGATTGACTTATGACCAAACAGATGCTGAACGCTTGCAGCAAGAGTTGGCTTCTACTGAACGGGAAATCCAAGCTCTCCAATATGCGATTGAGCAGGGAGAAGATCGACATGAGCAAATCGATGTTTCTGTCCTTGAAAAACAATTGCAAGCAACCCTTCAAGAGAAAACTGCTCTGGAGCAAGCTGTGATTCGTAAGCAATTTGAATTAGAGGATTTGGAAGGCCAGTCTGAAGATGTAGCGGGTCATATGGAGCAAGCCCGTCGTCAAAATGAGGAGTGGATTCGCCTACAGGCCAAAGCAGAATCCAATCGCGATCGATTGGCAGACAAATTGAATAAACTCATGTTGGCACTGACAGACGAATTCAAGATGAGTTTTGAAGAGGCATCTAATCAGGCCAACGAACTAGAAAATCTAGCCCAGTCTGAGCAAGTCTTAAAAGACTTAGAGAAAGCGATTAAAGCCTTAGGCCCTGTCAATATTGATGCTATCGAACAATACGATGAGGTCAAGACTCGGTTTGATTTCCTTTCCGGTCAACGAGAAGATGTCTTGGCAGCGAAGAATCTTCTTCTTGAAACCATTAATGACATGAATGATGAGGTGAAAGAACGCTTTAAGTCTACGTTTGAAGCGATTCGTGAATCCTTCCGAGTAACCTTTAAACAGATGTTTGGGGGAGGATCCGCTGATCTCATCTTGACGGATGGGGATCTCTTGTCAGCTGGGGTCGAGATTTCTGTTCAACCGCCTGGTAAGAAAATTCAATCCTTGAATTTGATGAGTGGTGGGGAGAAAGCTTTGTCAGCATTGGCGCTGCTCTTCTCAATCATTCGTGTCAAGACTATTCCATTTGTCATCTTGGATGAGGTAGAAGCGGCTCTAGACGAGGCTAATGTTAAACGTTTGGGGATTACCTCAATCGTTTTGATAAGGAAAGTCAGTTTATTGTGGTCACCCACCGTAAGGGAACCATGGCGGCAGCAGATTCCATCTATGGAGTGACCATGCAAGAATCTGGAGTCTCTAAGATTGTATCTGTGAAGCTGAAAGATATAGAAGGAATGGATAATGGAAATTAAATTAGTCGCAACAGACATGGATGGGACCTTTTTGGATGAAAATCATCAATTTGATCAAGCTTTATTCCTAAAGGTATTAAAGAAGTTTCAAGAAAAAGGGATCTACTTTGCCGCAGCAAGTGGTCGGTCTCTCCTCTCTTTGAAGACAATCTTTAAAGAGGTTCAGGATCAAATTATTTTTATAGCTGAAAACGGCAGTGTTGTTGAGTTTCATGGTGAAGATGTCTATGAAGCGACCATGAGTCCTGAATTTTACCAAGCTCTGTTTGCCAAGTTACAAGAAAGTCCTTATTTCGATAAAAATAAGTGCTTGTTAACGGGAAAACGCGGTAGCTATGTTTTAAAGACCGTTGATCCAGACTATCTAGCTGCTTCGCAAAACTACAATGAAAATATTCAAATGGTGTCTGATTTTTCAGAAATTGATGATCTTGTCTTTAAGATGACCACCAATTTTGACCAAGAAGTATTAGCGGAAGGGGAAGCCTGGGTTACCCAAAATGTTGAGGGTGTTAAGGCTATGACCACTGGTTATGAGTGCATTGATATTGTCTTGGATTATGTGGACAAGGGAGTCGCCATCCAGGCCCTAATGGATCAGCTAGGCATTTGTCGAGATCAAGTCCTAGCTTTTGGGGATAACCTCAATGATCTTCATATGATGCAGGTTGTTGGCCATCCAATTGCGCCAGAAATGCCCGTCCAGAGATTTTGGAATTGGCTGAAAAAGTATTAGCTCACCATTCGACAGGATCTGTCCTTCGTTTCATGGAGGAAGAATTATGAGTCAGATTAAGGTTATCGCACTAGACTTGGACGGTACTCTCTTAAACTCAGAGAAGAAAATCTCCCCTCGGAACTTAGCTGCCATTCGTGCAGCTCAAGAAAAAGGGGTCAAGGTAGTTTTGACGACGGGTCGTCCCCTCAAGGCTATGGATTTTCTGCTTCAAGAGATTGGGACTGCCGGCTTGTCAGATGAATACACCATTACGTTTAATGGAGGCTTGGTACAAAAGAATACAGGGGAGATCATTGCGAAGACAGTTTTCTCTCGTGATGATGTCGTCCGCATTTATGAGGAGACAGAGGCCCTTGGTTTGCCCCTAGATGCCATCAGCGAAGGGGTTGTTTATACACTTGTATCTGATCAAGAATCTCTTTACCCTCTCTATAATCCTTACTTGAACTTTATTCCCGTTTCTATTGAAGATTTGTCCAGTCAGATTTCCTACAATAAGTGTGTAACGGCCTTTCAACAGGACTATTTGGATGGCGCTATTCCAAAGATTTCTCCTGAATTAAGGGAGCGTTTTGAGATTTTTAAATCCAGAGACATGCTCTTGGAATGGTGCCCCAAAGGCGTTCAAAAGGATCGAGGCTTGGAAGCTTTGGTGGAGTATTTAGGAATTGATGCTAGCCAAGTCATGGCGTGTGGAGATGAAGCCAACGATGCCAGCATGTTAAAATGGGCAGGACTAGGAATCGCCATGGCCAATGCGGTGGATGAGGTGAAGGAGATTGCCACTCTAGTCTCGGACTACACCAATGATGAAGATGCAGTCGGAAGAGCGATTGAAGAATATGTATTGAAGGAGGGTCAATAATGGGATTATTTGACCGACTATTTGGAAGAAAAGAAGAAACAAAACCACAAGTTCAGGATCTTACAGAAGAGCTTGTGGAAAGCCCTGAGAAAGTAAGTTCCCCAGCTGCACCTGTATCACAAAAGGCTTCACAAAGTGATGAAGCTAAGATCTCGGCAATGGAAGCCTACTATGCAGAATTAAAAGAGCGAATGGCTGCCGAATCAGCGCGATCATCGCAAGAGTCGACAGCATCCATTGAAGAAGAAGTTCCTACAGAAGAGCCTGTAAATCAGGAAACAGCTATCGAGGAAGAGGGCTCTTCTCCACTAGAGCAAGCTACCTCTCCTGAGGAAGTAACCGAACCTGCTCCTGTTCCTGAAGAACAGACTATAGAAGTAGAAACTTTACAAGAAGAGAGTCTTGATGAAGTGCACCTGAATTCTTCATCAGATCTTGTCCAAGAAGTCCTTGAAGAAGAAGTTCTTGTAAAAAATGAAACAGAAGATGAGACTTCAATTTTTTCCAAAGAACCTGAGAAAGTAATTGAAGAAGCAACTACTGAAAGTTCAGAAGAAGATACAGAAGAGCTTGAAGCAGAATTCCCAGTAGAGGAAGCTGCTAGCGAACCTGAAATTTCAGAAGTGGTTGAAGAAGAGACTGAAGTAGAAGAAACGACAAGTGAGCCAGAGATTGCTCAACCAACAGAAACGGTTCAAGAAATACAATCGAAGCTTGAAGAAAACTCGGACTGGCTTTGGTGCTGCCCTAAATGCATTCTTTGCTAACTTCCGTTCTGTCGATGAAGAATTCTTTGAAGACTTAGAAGAACTCTTGATCATGAGTGACGTCGGAGTCCAAGTCGCTTCGAATCTGACAGAAGAGCTCCGCTATGAAGCACGCTTGGAAAATGCCAAAAAGCCGGATGCCTTGCGTCGCGTGATCATTGAAAAATTGGTGGATCTCTACGAAAAAGATGGCCAATACAATGAGCAAATCAACTTTAAGGACGGTTTGACCGTCATGCTCTTTGTCGGAGTGAATGGCGTTGGGAAAACCACTTCTATCGGAAAACTAGCTCATAAGTACAAGAAGGAAGGGAAAAAAGTGATGCTAGTCGCAGCAGATACCTTCCGGGCAGGAGCTGTTGCTCAGTTGGCTGAATGGGGACGTCGTGTGGATGTGCCCGTTGTCACAGGTCCTGAAAAATCAGATCCTGCAAGTGTGGTCTTTGATGGGATGGAACGAGCAGTGGCAGAACAAGTCGATGTTTTGATGATTGATACGGCTGGTCGCCTTCAGAATAAAGACAATCTGATGGCTGAATTAGAAAAAATCGGTCGCATTATCAAGCGCGTGGATCCTACAGCCCCTCATGAAACCTTCTTGGCCTTGGATGCGTCTACAGGACAAAATGCCCTGGTCCAAGCCAAGGAATTCTCTAAGATCACGCCGATTACTGGTATCGTCCTCACTAAGATTGATGGAACAGCTCGAGGAGGAGTGGTTCTTGCCATTCGAGAAGAATTGGATATTCCAGTGAAATTAATCGGTTTTGGTGAAAAAATTGATGACATCGGTGAATTCAATTCTGAAAACTTTATGCGTGGCTTGTTAGAAGGCTTGATATAAACAAAAAACTCATCTCAAGAAAGAGATGAGTTTTTTTGTTGCACTTTTAGTCAGTCGGACAATTTATTCTTCAATTGCTGGTTGCCAGACCCATTCCGCATTGTAATCCTTCAAGAGGTCAAAGGAAGCTTGAGGTCCCATGGTTCCAGATTTATATTCATGAAGAGGGACTTGATTTTCAGCCCACAGGTGTTCGATTCGGTCAATTAACTGCCAAGAGGCTCTAACTTCATTCCAGTGGCTGAAGTTGGTTGAGTCATTGTTCAAGACATCATAGATCAACTTTTCGTAAGGCTCTGGAGAAGCACCAGTTGCAGTAGCTTCTGTTACATAGTCGAAGGAAATGGGAGCAATCTGGAACTGCTCGCCAACTTCTTTTCCGTTGACACTGAGAGAGAAACCTTCATTTGGTTGAATGTAGATGGTAAGCACGTTTGGTGCAATTTCCTGACCAAAAATAGAGTCCATTTGTTTGAAGACGACATTGACATGGGTACCCTTTTTGGTCAGACGTTTTCCTGTACGGAAGAAGAAAGGTACTCCACGGAAGCGATCGCTATCCACAAAGAAGGCTCCAGAGGCAAAGGTCTCGGTCATGGATTCAGGGTTGACATTTGGTTCACTACGGTAAGAGATGTCCTTTTTCCCTTGAATTTTTCCAGAACGGTATTGACCTCGGATAAATTGTTTCTTTAATTCTTCATCAGATGGGTTGACCAATTGTTCAAAGACTTTCACCTTCTCTTTACGGATGTCTTCCTTGGTGAAGGAAGCTGGTTTGTCCATAGCTAAAAGAGAAAGCAGTTGAAGGGTATGGTTTTGGACCATGTCGCGGAGGGCACCAGATTCATCATAGTAGCCACCACGTTCTTCGACTCCTAGTCGTTCTGCAAAAGTGATTTGAACATTGTCGATATAGTCACGATTCCAGATGTTTTCAAAAATTAGGTTGGCAAAGCGGAGGGCAAAGATGGACTGGATCATTTCTTTACCGAGGTAATGGTCAATCCGGAAAATTTGCTCTTCTTCAAAGGTTTCTTCCAGTTCTTTGTTGAGCTGACTAGCTGTTTCTAAATCCGTTCCAAATGGTTTTTCAACGATCAAACGCTCAAAGCCTTTTCCATCCACAATGCCTTCAGATTTCAAATGTTTGGCAATTGTACCAAAGAATTGAGGTGCCATGGATAGGAAGAAGAGTTTATTATGCTCAGCTTGGTAGGTGTCATTGAGCTGATTTTGAAGTTCACGAAGCTTGATGTAGTGCTCCGTGTCATTAACATCGTGACTTTGATAGTAAAAATGACTGGCAAATTCCTGCGCCTGTTCAGGACTGTCTGCTAAATCCGAAATGGATTCAACGACAACGGATTCAAAGTATTCTTTGCTCCAAGGACGACGAGCAGTTCCAATCACTGCGAAATGCTCTGAAAGATTTCCAGTTTTATAGAGTCTAAAAAGGGAAGGATAGAGCTTGCGGTGGGCTAGATCTCCACTGGCCCCGAAAATGGTTACAATTACTTTTGAGGACATGTTCATACCTATTTTCTAACTTGATAAACCATATTCTACCATAAAATTCAGAAAATTTCTCTTTGAAAGTAAAAGGATTCTGAGTTTCATAGAGAAGGATGAGGGAAGAAACCACGAAAAAAGGTTGGACCGAAAGGTCACAACCGAGTAATGTTTAGTAGCCTTTAGAAGACTCGATAGACATAGGGATTAGTAGGTTTTTCTACTGAGTGAGCTTCCTCTATGTCTAAGACAGGAAGGCTTTGGCCAAGTTGTTTATGGTATTGGATCTTGAGAGTTCCAGTCGCCTGGACCCAGGTGTTATCGTCATAGGTTTGGGAGGCTCCTTTGGTTAACAAACCATAGACTCCTGAATCAGCGATACAGTGGATAATTCCAAAACGGAAGAGGAACTGACTGCCCGGATCCTGGGGATCCTTATAAATGAAGCCGGTTAGGGTAAAGGTTTTTCCAGCAAATTCATCTGGATAGTCGTAGATCACTTCCATGACTTCCATATAGTTTTCTGTCGTGATCTGGATATGATCTTGCTTGAGGTACTTCTTGGCTGCAGCCCTCATCTCAGATTCATAAGCAGACTTGGTAAAATAACTGCTAGTATCTGGCTTGAGGTATTGGTTGGTTGTGCCCTCATCATTTTGAATATCTTTGGAAGAGCCAGCCGCGATGGGAAAATGATAGCCCTTGGCTGAAACCGTTTGGGAATCCAAGGTCACTGTCGGGAATCCAATCCCTACAATCAAGGGAATCAGGAGCAGAAGAATACTCATGACTTTGGCTTTTTTACTGGTGAGGTGACTATGAACGGGCAGATTCTTCATCCAAATATAGAGCTGGACGACAGCCAAGAGGAAGGAAAGAATCATAGAGATATAGGCTAAATAGGAATAATGCATATTAATGTATTGGTTGAGCTTACCAGAAAGCTGCAAATACATAGTAATTTCGAAATAGCCTGCTAAAATGAGAAATCGAATCATAGGACCACCCCCACAAACCAAGCATAAACCAAGACAACGAGACTGACGATGCTAATGAATTGGACAATAAAGCGATTGGTCAGATAATTCTTCATCATCAAGAGGTTCTTGACGTCTAACATAGGTCCGATAACCAGAAAGGCTAAAACGGGAGCTAAGCCAAAACTCGAGAGAAGGGAAGAGCCGATAAAAGCGTCCGCCTCACTACACAAGGAGAGGAGGAAGGAGAGAAGCATAAGGAGGAGTATGGCTAGGAGTGGCGTCGCTGAAATAGAAGTTAGCACGCGAGTTGGCACATAAACCTGAACCACACTGGCAAATAAACAACCGAAGACCAGATAGCGTCCAGTGTCGAAACTCGTCAATGGCCTGCACAAACACTTGGAAGAAGCGTTGACCGGCAGATAGTTTTGAAAAGTCATGAATATGGACTTCCTTGCGGTTGGCCCGTTGAATAGAAGCTGTTTGGAAAAAACCTAGGAAAATTCCCAGAACAGTCGCCACCAGGATAGAGCCGATCGCTCGTAAGAGAGCCATTTGAATAGAATTGCCAAAGGCAGAATAAGTGGCAAAGAGGACAATGGGATTAATAACCGGGGCTGTCACTAGGAAGGGCACAGCTGTATAGCTAGGTACCTTCTTCTCTAAAAAGCGATTGATGATGGGGACGATACCACACTCACAGGAAGGGAAAATAAAGCCAATCAAGGTCCCAAATAGAATTCTCCCCCATTTATTTTTGGGAAGGGCTCGGTAGACTTTTTCAGGGGTAATGTAGACATCAATCGCCCCTGAAATGATACTTCCAATTAAAACAAAGGGAAGGGCTTCAATCATAATCGAAAGAAAAATCGCTCCAGCCTGAAGGACACTGGTTGGCAACTGTTGGAAGAAACTCATTTGTTAGAATCCTTCTGCACGTTTTCCCCTGCTGTTTCATTCTTCTTGTCATCTGGTAAAGTGACTTGAGGGGGATCTGGGAAGACAGCAAATTCCTCAAAGAGTTTGTCTAAATCGTCTGTTTTTGAAAATTTAATCGCCATGATAGGTCTCCTTTTCTTTTTTTCTCATTATATCAAATTCTCAAAAAAGAGGGGAAAATCAAGTCCAAAAGTAAGATGAAAAAGCAGTATAGAAGGCCTTCTATGGTATAATAGAAGCTATGGAAAAATATGAAAAAATAGCCCAAGAATTGGGCGTCAGTCTCAAACAGATTGATACTGTTTTGACCTTAACAGCAGAGGGATCCACCATCCCCTTTATCGCTCGGTATCGGAAAGATGCTACGGGTAATTTAGATGAAGTAGCCATCAAAGCTATTATCGACATGGACAAGTCTTTAACAGCCTTAGCTGATCGGAAAGAAACTGTTCTCGCTAAGATTGAAGAGCTTGGGAAACTGACCCCAGCCTTAAAGAAGCGATTGAGCAAGCTGAAAAATTGGCGGATGTGGAAGAATTGTATCTTCCCTACAAGGAAAAACGCCGGACCAAGGCAACCATTGCGCGTGAGGCAGGACTTTTTCCACTTGCTCGGATGATTCTGCAAGATCAAAAGGACTTGGAAACAGCAGCAGAAGAATTCCTATCTGAAGGATTTCCAACTGTAAAGGATGCAATCTCTGGAGCAATCGATATTTTGGTCGAAGCCATTGCAGAAGACCCACAATTGCGCAACCTTACCTACCAGGAGATTCGCAAACACTCTTTGATCACCTCTAGCTTGAAGGATGAAAGCAAAGACGAGAAGCAAGTCTTCCAAATCTATTATGATTTTTCTGAGAAGATTGCAAACATGCAGGGCTACCGAACCCTGGCCTTAAACCGTGGAGAGAAATTAGGGGTATTAAAGGTTGGATTTGAGCATCCTGTAGACCGTTTGATTCGTCACTTTGAAGCCCGATTTAAATCGAAGAATAGCTACATTGAAGAAGTCATTAACCAGGCTCTGAAAAAGAAAATGCTACCAGCTATGGAGCGTCGAATTCGGACAGAACTGACAGAAGTGGCAGAAGATGGAGCCATTCAGCTTTTCTCTGAAAATCTTCGACACCTTTTGCTGATTGCTCCCCTCAAGGGGCGCGTGGTCTTGGGATTTGACCCAGCTTTTCGGACAGGAGCTAAATTAGCTGTTGTCGATCAGACAGGAAAGATGTTGACCACCCAGGTGATTTACCCTGTTGCGCCGGCTAAACCAGCACAAATTGAAGCGGCCAAAGAAGAACTGAAACGGCTGATTCGTCAATACGGCGTGGAAATCATTGCGATTGGGAACGGGACGGCTAGTCGAGAGAGCGAAGCCTTTGTTGCGGAAGTTCTCAAGGAAGTTCCAAATGTCAGCTATGTCATTGTGAACGAGAGCGGGGCATCTGTCTATTCAGCTAGTGAATTGGCTCGCCATGAGTTTCCAGAACTGACAGTTGAAAAGCGCTCAGCCATCTCCATTGCCCGTCGTTTGCAGGATCCACTGGCTGAGTTGGTTAAGATTGATCCAAAATCTATCGGAGTCGGCCAGTACCAGCATGATGTCAGCCAGAAGAAATTATCTGAAAGCCTTGATTTCGTAGTCGATACCGTGGTAAACCAAGTCGGAGTTAATATTAACACTGCTAGTCCAGCCCTCTTGTCTCACGTGGCTGGTCTCAATAAAACCATTTCTGAGAACATCGTGAAGTACCGGGAAGAAGAAGGGTTGATCACTTCTCGGGCACAGATTAAAAAGGTTCCTCGTCTGGGAGCCAAGGCTTTTGAACAAGCAGCTGGTTTCTTACGGATCCCAGAAAGTGAGAATTTCCTCGATCGGACAGGGGTCCATCCAGAAAGTTACCCTGCAGTGAAGAAGCTCTTTACCTTACTAGGCATCAAGGAGATGGATGAAGAGGCCCAAGCCAAGTTGAAACAAATTGACACGGTTTCTATGGCCCAGGAACTTGAAATTGGCCCTGAAACCTTGAAAGATATTGTCGCAGATCTTCTCAAACCAGGTCGCGATTTACGTGATTCTTTTGATGCTCCTGTCCTTCGCCAGGATGTTCTTGATTTGAAAGACTTGAAGATTGGTCAAAAACTAGAAGGAGTTGTCCGCAATGTTGTTGACTTTGGAGCCTTTGTCGATATTGGGATTCATGAAGATGGTTTGATCCACATTTCACAGATGAGTCAGCAATTTATCAAGCATCCAAGTCAAGTTGTTTCAGTTGGCGACCTAGTGACCGTTTGGGTCTACAAGATTGATTTAGAACGGGAAAAAGTGAATCTTTCCCTCTTGGCACCACATGAATCTGACTAAATACGTTCAAGAAGTATCGCTGGAAGATTTTGGTCACCCTTTTCTTCACCAAGCGATCTGGAACCCTCGCTTGCGTTCGACCGGCGGTCGCTTCTTTCCTAAAGATGGTCATCTGGATTTCAATCCTAGAATCCTAGAAAGATTTGGCTGGGAGATTTTTCGAAAGATTGTCCGTCATGAGTTGTGTCACTACCATCTCTACTATATGAAAAAGGGCTATCGCCACCAGGATCAAGATTTCAAGGCCTTGCTCAAAAAGGTAGACGGCTTGCGGTATGCCCCTTCAGTTGATAAGGGAAACTATAAGATTTATGTTTGTACGAGCTGTGGGCAAGAATTCAGGAGAAAGCGGCAGATTGATCTGCAAAAGTACCGCTGTGGGTCGGTGTCGAGGACTACTTAAGTATCAAGGGACAATTGATCCAGGAAATCGGCCTTGAGTCGGATGACAGTGACTTGATTTCGGGATATACTGTTCTAAAATAATAGGAGGTAGGCCCTTGAATCCAACTTTTTATAAATTACGTCGAGGCAGAATCGTTTTCGGAGTATTTGCTGGACTAGCGGATCGATTTGGGCTCGATGCAAACCTATTGCGTTTTCTCTTTGTGCTCTTTAGTATCTTTCATGCTTATGGGCTTGTAGGCTTGGCTATTTATTGCCTGTGTGCCTTCTCCTTGCCGTATAAAGAAGATCTTGAAAGAGAAAAGTATGGCCTCGGACCTCGCAAACGGAAGGATGCACAAGTAATCAAAGACGATGATCCATTCTTTTAAAGAATTTTCATGAATCGAATAAGAATGTGAGGCTGGGACAAAAGTCCTAGCCTCTCAATTGTCTTTGGATTATCGAGCAAGACGCAGTGGTTGAGTGAGCTCTACTACGCTGATTTCATCAGCTTTTACAGCCCTACTCAACTGTGCGGAGGTGGGACGACGAAATCGAATTCTAACGAATTACCGATTTCTGTCCCACTCTCATCTTTTTTTTCAAATGAAGAAACGATAGAAATATGGGATAACAAGGATAAAGAGAAACATCAAAGAGTACTGGAATGAGTGTGAGAATAATAGCATCAGTTTTGATACTAAAAAAAGATGCTTGAGCAAGTCTTACCTGGGATAATTTGCTATAATAGTAAGAGAAAACAAAAAGGGAGAAGCCTATGGCAATAACAGTCCGAGATTTAATTGATAAGCTTCGTTTGAAGGTTGTGTACGGCAATGAAAGCCTATTTGAAAAAGAAATCACAACGGCAGATATTTCACGTCCTGGACTTGAAATGACAGGATATTTTGATTACTATACTCCAGAACGAATTCAATTGGTTGGGATGAAAGAGTGGTCTTACCTCATCAAAGATGACCTCCCACAATCGTCACCAAGTTTTTGAGAAAGATGTTCCAGCCGGAAACACCGGTACTCATCATCGCGCGGGATCTAGAGGTTCCCGAAGAAATGCTTCTCGCCGCTGAGGAAAAAGCAAATCGCTATTCTCAGCAGTCGCGTTCCCACTAGTCGATTGTCTGGTGAACTATCAAGCTACCTAGATTCTCTCCTTGCGGAAAGAACTAGTGTCCATGGTGTCTTGATGGATATCTATGGTATGGGGGTTCTGATCCAAGGAGATAGCGGAATCGGGAAGAGTGAGACTGGGTTAGAGCTAGTCAAACGAGGCCATCGTTTGGTAGCAGACGACCGGGTAGATGTCTTCGCCCGTGATGAGATGACCTTGTGGGGTGAGCCTGCTGAAATTCTACGCCATCTGCTAGAGATTCGGGGAGTAGGGATCATTGATGTTATGAGTCTCTATGGTGCTAGTGCAGTGAAAGATTCTTCTCAAGTTCAAATCGCGGTTTACTTGGAAAACTACACTAAGGAACAAACCTACGATCGTCTTGGCAACAATGCGGAAGAAATTGAGTTCTGTGGAGTGACTATTCCAAGAATTCGCATCCCTGTTAAGACAGGTCGTAATATTTCCGTTGTCATTGAAGCAGCAGCGATGAACTACCGCGCCAAAGAAATGGGATATGATGCTACTAAAACCTTTGAAGATCGATTGACCCAGTTGATTGATCAGAATGAGGTGAAAGTATGAATCCAGTAGCCATTCAACTTGGTCCCTTTAGCATTCGCTGGTATGCGATTTGTATCGTCCTCGGTCTCCTTTTGGCGGTTATCCTGTCTATGAAAGAAGCTCCTCGTAAAGGGATAGAGTCAGACGATATTATTGATTTCATTCTGATTGCTTTTCCAGTAGCGATCATAGGGGCCCGTCTTTACTATGTTATTTTTCAATGGTCTTATTACAGGGAACACCCAGGAGAGATTTTTGCCGTATGGAACGGTGGGATTGCTATCTATGGTGGACTCCTGGCAGGGGCTCTAGTCCTCTACCTATTTTCACGCAGTCGTTTGATTGACCCAGTTGATTTTTTAGATATCGCTGCACCGAGTGTCATGATTGCTCAAAGTATTGGCCGTTGGGGCAATTTTGTTAACCAAGAAGCCTACGGAGCCATTGTTAAGAATTTAGATTATTTACCTTCTTTCATTCGGAATCAGATGTTTATTGATGGACATTACCGTCAACCGACCTTCTTATATGAATCTTGTTGGAACTTGCTTGGTTTTGTGCTGATTCTTTACTTGCGTCGTCGTCCGAAACTGTTGAGAAAGGGCGAAATTACTGCTTTCTATCTAATCTGGTATGGCTTTGGTCGAATGATTATTGAAGGAATGCGGACAGATAGCTTGATGTTTTTGGGAATTCGAGTTTCACAATGGCTTTCCCTGATCCTCATCCTACTTGGAATCAGCATCATGATCTATCAACGAAAAAAGAATGCACCATTTTATAGAACGGAAATAGATTAAGGAGAAAAGAAATGTTTATTGAAATTGCCTATGGGCTTTTAGGGTTAGCTTTAGTAGTTTTGGTCATCTACTTGATTATCTTGTTTTCAAAGATTGGAAAAGTTGTAGATGAGACTCAGGTAACGATTAAGACCTTGACATCAGATGTAAATGTAACCTTACACCAAACCAATGAGTTGTTAGCAAAAGTGAATGTTTTGACAGAAGATTTGAATCAAAAAGTTGCAACCATTGATCCACTCTTCACAGCAGTGGCAGATTTATCTGTATCTGTGTCGGATCTGAATGATCAAGCACGTCAGATTAGCAAAAAAGCTGTCGTTGTTGGTGGAAAGACTGTTAAAACATCCGTCGGATTAAAAGCAGCTCGCATGGCTATGAAATTATTTAAATAAGAAAAGAGGTACCTTATGGGACGTTTATCATCATTATTAATTGGAACGATCACTGGCGCATCCGCAGCCTACTTCCTGACAACCAAAAAAGGGAAAGAGTTGACTGGTAAAGTCAAAGGTTTTGTAAAAGAATACCAAGAGAATCCACAAGAAGTTCATGATTCTGTGAAACAATCTGCAATGGAACTATCCAAGCAAGCATCAGACGCTATTCAGCAAACCAAGGAAAAAGTTGAAAGTGGCGAGATCAACAAAGACACTGTTATCGAGACAGTGAAAGATAAGACGCAGGATGTGGTAGAATTTTCACAAGATGCTATCCAAACGATTAAGGAAAAAATCCAGCAAAAGACCGGCAATCAAGCAAGTCCTTTCCAGCCTAAACAGGAAAAAGAAAGTGAAGAGATTGTCCTTGAATTGGAAGAAGAAACAGCTCTTCCAGAAGTGGAAGAAGAGATCAAAGAAACAGCTGTAGAAGAAGAATAAAATAATCCCTCACCATTGGTGAGGGATTTCTCTTAGACAATGACAAACGTGGATGGGAAATGCCAAAAAGCCTCCCGAAGGAGGCTAAAAAATTCATCTTAGTCCTTTTTCCGTTTTAACTGGAAAATGCGGAAAGCTTGGATACTTCCCAAACTACAAGCAATTGCTGAGGCAAAAGCAAAGAAGGTATTCATCTTCATTGATAAAAAGACGAAACTAAATAAAACAGTTAAGACACAAAACACAGCAATATTAAGGAAAAATAGTAGCTCACTTAATTGCGGAGCTGGTTCAGTATCAAGGTTAAAATCATAATTAGTTGTTGTATTCTCTTGTTGAAGAGGGATTTCGACATAGTCGTATTCTTCAACAACTCTAAGTTTTCTTGCGGGCATATTTCTCTCTCCTAACAGTACTCTATTATTTTTAACACGTTTTTCAAGCATAGAAATGTTACAAAAACTGTTACAATTTTTTTACAAAAATTAAGAAATTTAGAGAGCAAAAATGACTTTTTTTGGTATAATAGTTTTCATGAAAAAGATAATTATTACAGCTACAGCTGAAAGTATTGAACAGGTTCAAGCCCTTCTAGAAGTAGGTGTGGACCGTATTTATGTCGGAGAAAAGGAATTTGGATTACGACTTCCTCACACTTTCTCGTATGACGAATTAAGTCGAATTTCTGATCTAGTCCATGCGGCAGGTAAGGAAATGACAGTGGCTGTCAATGCCTTGATGCACCAAGACATGATGGATCGTATCAAACCATTTTTAGATTTCCTTGCTTCGATTAACGTCGATTATATCACGGTAGGAGATGCAGGCGTCTTTTATGTATTGAAGCGGGATGGCTACAGCTTTAAAACCATTTATGATGCTTCAACTATGGTGACAAGTAGCCGTCAGATTAATTTCTGGGGACAAAAGGCTGGTGCTTCAGAAGCTGTTCTTGCTCGAGAAATCCCATCTGCAGAGCTTTTCAAGATGCCAGAAATCTTAGAGATTCCTGCTGAAGTATTGGTTTATGGTGCCAGTGTGATTCACCATTCTAAACGTCCTCTTCTACAAAATTATTATAATTTTACTCACATCGATGACGAAAAGACGAGAGAGCGCGATCTCTTTTTGGCAGAACCAGGAGATCCAGAAAGCCACTATTCTATCTTTGAGGACAAGCATGGAACTCATATTTTTTTGCCAATAATGACTTGGATTTGATGACCAAACTCTCTGAGTTAGTCGAGCATGGTTTCACCCACTGGAAGTTAGAGGGGATTTATACACCTGGTCAAAACTTTGTGGAAATTGCCAAGTGTTTTGTGAAAGCGCGTGAGCTTCTAGAAGCTGGGACTTTCACATCTGATCAAGCCTTCTTATTGGATGAGCAGATTCACCAATTGCATCCTAAGAATCGTTTCCTTGACACTGGATTTTTATGATTACGATCCAGACATGGTTAAATAAAGGAGAAAAAGCCTGCCAGAGTGCGGGCCTTCCTTTTTAGTGATGGTAAAGAATGAGAATTGTCAAAACAATTCCCCAAACCATTGCCTTTCGACTGGATTTGCTATAAAAATAGACAAGATTGATAATCTAACTAATATACTTGTAATATACTAGGAGATATGATGACAAAACAATTGAAACGTCCTGAGGTTCTATCACCTGCGGGAACACTTGAAAAAAACTAAAAGGTTGCTGTGCGCTATGGTGCGGATGCTGTCTTCATTGGTGGTCAGGCCTATGGTCTTCGTAGCCGTGCAGGGAACTTCACTTTCGAGCAAATGGAAGAAGGAGTCCAATTTGCGGCCAAAGTATGGAGCCAAGGTCTATGTTGCAGCCAATATGGTCATGCATGAAGGAAATGAAGTTGGAGCTGGTGAATGGTTCCGTCGCTTTACGGGATATCGGAATCGCAGCAGTCATTGTTTCAGACCCCTGCCTTGATTACCATCGCAGCGACAGAAGCGCCTGGCTTTGGAAATTCACCTCTCTACCCAAGCTAGTGCCACCAACTATGAAACCCTCGAGTTTTTGGAAAGACTTGGGCTTGACACGGGTCGTTTTTGGCTCGTGAAGTTTCGATGGAAGAACTAGCGGAAATTCGTAAGCGGACGGATGTTGAAATTGAAGCCTTTTGTTCACGGAGCAATGTGTATCTCCTACTCTGGCCGTTGTACCTTGTCCAATCATATGAGTATGCGTGATGCCAACCGTGGAGGATGTTCCCAATCTTGTCGTTGGAAGTACGATCTCTACGATATGCCATTTGGCCAAGAACGTAAGAGTCTCAAAGGGAAATCCCTGAAGAATTCTCGATGTCAGCTGTGGACATGTCGATGATTGACCATATCCCTGATATGATTGAAAATGGAGTGGACAGCCTCAAGATTGAAGGTCGGATGAAGTCCATTCACTATGTCTCTACCGTAACGAACTGCTACAAGGCAGCTGTTGATGCTTATTTGGAAAGTCCTGAGAAGTTTGAAGCGATTAAGCAAGATCTAGTAGATGAAATGTGGAAGGTGGCCCAACGTGAGTTGGCTACAGGATTCTATTACGGAACACCATCTGAAAATGAGCAACTGTTTGGGGCTCGTCGGAAGATTCCAGAGTACAAGTTTGTCGGAGAAGTGGTAGCCTATGATGCGGACAAGCAAATTGCGACCATTCGACAACGGAATGTCATCAATGAAGGAGACCAAGTAGAATTTTACGGACCTGGGTTCCGTCATTTTGAAACAGTCATTGAAGATTTGCATGATGCCAAGGGCAATAAAATTGATCGGGCTCCAAATCCGATGGAGTTATTGACCATTCATATGCCAACACCAGTTGAACCAGGTGATATGATCCGTGCACTCAAAGAAGGCTTGATCAACCTCTATAAAGAAGATGGAACCAGCCAAACGGTTCGTGCCTAAAACGTAAAAAAACACCGCATGCTTCCCAAGCTTGGAAGTTTACGGTGTTTTTTGTTGTGCGATTCGAATCGTATGTGGAACGAGACTAATCTTTTGAATGTCAGAAATTCGAATGATGGTTGACATACTCTTTTTAAAATTCTTGACAATGAGTTGTTTTCGTTCCTGATCATATTTCACGATATCGCCTGTAAAACTCTTATTTTGGAAGATGACATGGACTCCTTGTTTTTTTCGAAGGGCCAGTTCAATAATCTGAATCGTTTTACCATCCTCTAAAGGAGCTGGTTGAGAGGTTTTATCGTTGAAAAATTCATTGGCTCGGTCCTTGAGAAGCTCAAGAAATCTTTTCATAGCATAATTCTCCATAAGTTGATACAATATATTATAGAAAAATTTCATTCATTTTTGTAAAAATTTTTTTACGAATTATTAAGGTGAAAGACATTGAAAGGAGTATGAAATGGCAGATTTTAGTTTTGAAATTGAAGAACAACTCTTGGTCTTATCTGAAAATGAAAAAAAGGATGGACCAAGGAGTTAAACCGGGTTAGCTTTTAATGGAGCACCTGCCAAGTATGATATCCGAACTTGGAGTCCCAGACCATACGAAGATGGGCAAGGGGATCACGCTCACCAATGAAGAATTCCAAGTTCTGCTAGATGCATTTAAACAGTAATAGGCTGAGTAAGAAAGAGAGTGGGACAGAAATCAGCAATTCATTAGAATTCGATTTCGTCGTCCCACCTCCGCATAGTTAAGTAGGGCTGTAAAAGCTGATGAAATCAGCGTGGTAGAGCCCCCTCAACCACTGCGTCTTGCTCGATAATCCAAAGACAATTGAGAGGCTAGGACTTTTGTCCCAGCCTCTTTTTTGCTGTTTTCAATAATTATAGCTTGAAACTATATCCCATTCAAGAAAACAAGATTAACGTAAATCATTGTAGATGATGAGATGGACTGTTATAATAACCTTATTCGTTTATCTCATGTAGCACTTATAGGAAAGGAATCCATATGTCAGATTTACTAAGTATTTATAAAGAATTGCAAGCTAAAAAATGGGTGGACTTGAGTCACCAAATCAATGCAGAAAGTCCACACTTCCCAGCCCTTCCTGCTTTGCAACAAGAAGACCTCTTCACACTTAAAGATGGCTTTCATGTTCAAAAATTTACAGTGGTTGGTCAATACGGAACGCATATTGATGCACCGATTCACTTTGTAGAAGGTGGTCGTTGGTTGGATGAGATTGACCTCAAAGATCTCCTCTTGCCACTTTATGTTATTGACAAGTCTAAAGAAGTTGCCGCGAACCCAAACTTTATCTTGAGCAAACAAGATATCTTAGATTTTGAAGCTGAACATGGACAAATTGCTGAGGGTGCTTTTGTTGCCTTCCGTAGTGATTGGTCAAAACGTTGGCCAGATCAAGATGCAATGCGTAACCTAGATGAAAATGGGGTTCAACAAAGTCCAGGATGGAGCCGTGAAGCTTTGGAATTCTTGATTCATGAACGCCATGTCAAGGCTGTGGGTCATGAAACCTTTGACACAGATGCTGGTATTCCAGCAGCAGAACACGGCTTGGTCAATGAATACTACCTTTTGGAACAAAATATCTACCAAGTAGAAGTCTTGAACCACTTGGATCAAGTGCCAGCAGTAGGTGCCTTGATTTCAATTGCCTTCCCTCACTGGGATAAGGCAACTGGTTCACCAGTTCGTGCCATTGCTATCTTGCCTTAAAAAAATAGAGCCTGAAGCGTATCTTCAGGCTCTTTTATATGGATGTTGAAATCTATTAGTGAATCTGATGGTTATCTTATCAAACCTTGTTATCTTACAAAAATGTAAGGAAAGAAAGTTAAAATGAAAGATTAGACTATGGTAGCTCCAATGATGATACATTAAAATTAAAATATAAGAAAAAGGCTTGTCAAACAAACCTTTTCTGATATTAGCGCATGGTAACGAATTCTTCGGATCCAGTTGGATGAATAGCAACTGTCGCATCGAAATCGGCTTTTGTGGCTCCCATCTTGATAGCAACGGCAAATCCTTGGATCATTTCATCCACCCCATACCCAAGTCCATGGAGACCGACAACGGTTTCTTCTGGTCCTGCAGTGATGAGTTTAAATTTAGCCAACTGACGATGCTGGGTCACAGCTGAATACATCGAAGCGAAACTAGAAGTATAGACCTTGATGGCTTCTTTTCCATATTGTTTTTCGGCTTCTTCTTGAGTGAGACCGACTGTTCCAATAGCGGGATGGGAAAAGATAACAGTCGGAATGGTTGCATAGTCCATTTTAGCATCGGTTTTTCCATTAAAGAGACGTTCGGATAGGGTACGCCCTGCCTTGATAGCGACAGGAGTTAATTCTTTTTCTCCTGTGACATCCCCAAGAGCATAGATGCCAGGAACAACCGTATTCTGGTATTCATCCACTGCAATGAATCCTTTTTCATTTAAGGTGACACCTGCAGCTTCTAGATTAAGGTCTTGGACGTTTGGTTTGCGCCCGGTCGCCCAGATGACATGATCAGCGACAAAAGATGTTTTGTCTTCGAAATAGACTCGGATTTGACCATTTTCTTCCTTCGTGAGTTGAACAGGAACCTTGTGAGGATGGAGAGGCAATCCTTGTTTATCCATCTCCTCCATTAAGCCATCGACAATGTAAGAATCAAACTTTCTTAAGGGACGATCACCTCGAACGAAGAGGTCTGTCTTAACACCAAAGGCATGGAGGACACCGGCTAGTTCTACCGCAATGTAGCCAGCGCCAATAATAGCAACTGATTTTGGTAGTTCTTCCCAAGTAAAGACATCGTCAGAGGTTTCTCCTAGGTCTGCTCCAGGTAGATCTGGGATGTAAGCATGAGCCCCTGTAGCGATCACAATGTGTTTAGCCTTGATGGTTTCCCCGTTGACTTCAACTGTATGAGCGTCGACAAAGCGAGCGCGACCTTGGATATATTCCACACCGTTTCGTTTAAAACTGCCATCATAAGAAGAACGAGCCCGATCAATATAAGCTTCGCGATTTTTTCTTAAGGTCGCAAAATCAAAATTGGTCTGTTCAGAAGTAAACCCATAATCTGGACCGTAATCACGAATGGCTTCAGCAATTTGGGCGCCATACCACATAATTTTTTTAGGGACACATCCTTTGTTGACACAGGTCCCACCTAGTTGCTTTTCTTCAATAACAGCAGCTCGGGCTCCATGTTCTCCAGCTCGGTTCATGGTGGCAATCCCTCCGCTACCTCCACCAATGGAGATAATATCAAATTCTTTCATGGTTAGTACTCCTTTGTTGATTTACACTTTCATTGTAACAACAAAGGTTACAAAAATCAAGAAATTGCCATCGTTGAATAGGAGGAGAAAACAAGATAGCAAAAAAAACGTGCAAAACAGATGATTCTGAATTGAAAAATGAGGAAATATGATATACTAAACTTATAATTTGAAACGCTTTCGAATATTGGAGGAAAGAAATGAAGAAATTTAAAAAATGGCAAATTATTACAGCGACAGGTGCTGCAATAGCAGTTGTAGGAATGGGGAGCTGGCTTGCTTTTGGAAAATCAGGTAGTGGCCCTGAAGAAATGGTCGATATGACACCTATGGTACAAACTGTGAAAGAAGGTTCGATTGCTTCCTCTGTTTTATTGACAGGTAAGGTCACAGCCAATCAAGAACAATATATTTATTTTGACGGAACCAAAGGAGATTTGCAATCCATCCTAGTGAATGTCGGGGATCAAGTAACCGCTGGCCAAGCTATTGTTCAATATAGTAGTACAGAAGCGCAAACTGCCTATGACGCGGCAGTACGTGCGGTCAATAAGGCAGATCGTCAATTGAACGATCTCATGACCAATGGAGTGACCATTGATACAACAGGGGATGAGGAAGCAGATAGCAAATCAGCCTCTCAAGCCCAACGTTCTTTGGACACACAAGTGGGTGATTTGCGCGATGCCCGTGCGGATGCTGTAGCCAATATGGAAAAAGCTAAAGCTTTGTTGGATGCTACAACCGTAAAAAGTAGTACAGATGGAACGGTTGTAGAAGTCAATAAAGATGTCTCCAAATCAACAACCGGAACCAACCAAACCCTTGTTCATATTGTCAGCAACGGTAACCTTCAAGTAAAAGGTGAGTTGTCTGAGTACAATCTAGCCAACATTTCAGTTGGTCAGGAAGTGACCTTAACCTCTAAGGTCTATCCTGGGAAAAAATGGACTGGAAAGATTAGCTACGTTGCCAATTATCCGACAGAAGCTGGTCAGGCTGGTGCAAATGCCGCAGGTTCTGGACAAGGAACAGGGGGAGCTAAATATCCGTTTACGGTAGATATTACCAGTGAGATTGGTGATTTGAAACAAGGTTTCTCTGTCAATATTGAAGTAAAAAGTTCAACCATCCATCCTTTGGTTCCTGTGACAAGTGTCTTATCAGACGGTGATCAAAGCTATGTTTGGACGATTGAAGCTGGCAAGGCTAAAAAAGTCAATGTTACCTTAGGAAATGCAGATGCAGAAAATCAAGAAATCTTATCTGGTTTGAACAAGGATGCTCAAGTCATCACCAACCCTTCTGGCGATTTGGAAGATGGGAAAGAGGTCGGAAAATATGACAAAATTGATTGAGCTGAAAAACATCAATAAAAGTTATCAAAATGGCGATCAAACCCTACAGGTATTAAAGGATATCCATTTAGATGTGGAAGAAGGGGAATTTCTAGCTATTATGGGACCTTCCGGGTCTGGGAAATCTACCCTAATGAATATCATTGGTCTTCTGGATCGTCCGACCAGCGGTGAGTACAGGCTAGAGGGGGAAGAAGTAGGAAATCTTAGTGAGAAGAAATTAGCACAGGTTCGCAATGAGCAAATAGGCTTTGTCTTCCAACAATTCTTTCTCCTATCGAAACTCAATGCTTTTCAAAATGTCGAGCTTCCCTTGATTTATGCAGGAGTGAAATCCTTCTAAAACGAAAAGGAATTAGCTGAACAATTTTTAAAGAAAGTTGAGCTAGATACGCGGATGCACCACCTTCCTTCGGAATTGTCTGGAGGGCAAAAACAACGGGTGGCCATCGCGCGTGCTTTGGTCAATCATCCTTCTATTATCTTAGCGGATGAACCAACAGGAGCTCTTGACTCCAAGACCGGCGATCAGATTATGGAGCTTTTGACAGCCCTAAATCAAGAAGGCAAAACCATTATCATGGTGACCCATGAAACGGAGATTGCTGCCTATGCCAAACGTCAGATTGTCATTCGAGATGGAGTGATTTCTTCGGATAGCCGCAACGAAAGGAGGGCCTGATGCAGAACTGGAAATTCGCTATTAGTTCCATTATGGGACATAAAATGAGATCGTTCTTAACAATGGTAGGGATTATCATCGGGGTTGCCTCAGTCGTTGTCATCATGGCTCTCGGAGATGGGATGAAAGCGGGAGTGACTAAGACCTTTACCAAGGATCAACAATATGTTCAGATTTCCTATTCCGCCCGAAAGAGTGGCTACATGACTGGTTTTAATCTTGGCCCAGAACCTGTCTCAGAAGAAGGTGGTGGGGAAGGCGGTGTTGCAAGTGAAGAAGACCAAGGAATGTCACCGCCAGCTGGCTATGGAGAGGAAAGTAGCGAGGACGTTGACAACCCAATCCTTGAAACACCACCCGTCGTTCAAGAAGAATGGGTCAAGGAATTGACCAAGATTCCTGGCATTGATGGCTACTATGTTGGTAATACAGCTAATGCCACTATCTCCTATCAGAAGAAAAAATCTGAAGGGGTCAATATCATGGGAGTCAATGATACTTATTTCTCAGTAAGAAAATTTGAATTGGTTTCAGGAAGAAAACTAAATCCTTCAGATTATCAGAGTTTCTCACGGGTCATCATGTTGGATGAAGGCTTAGCTTCGACCTTGTTTGGGACGGAAAGTGCCCTCAACCAAGTGGTTGCTGTCGGAGACAACAACTATCGGGTGGTAGGGATCTTCAAGGATCCAAATGCTGGATCTGCATTATACGGGGTTTCTTCTGGAGGAAGTGCCTTGATGGCCAATACCCAAGTAGCTTCAGAATTTGGAACAGAAGAAATTTCTACTATTGTGGTGCATATCCCGGATGTCAAACAGATTAAACCAACTGGGATCGAAGCAGCGAAAAAATTAACCGAGTTATCGGGAGTTCGCCAAGGAGAGTTCCAAATCTTTAACATGGATAGTATCTTGGAGCAGACCAATCAAATGCTCAGTATTATGACAACAGTCATCGGAGCGATTGCAGGAATCTCCCTTCTCGTTGGTGGGATTGGGGTCATGAATATCATGTTGGTTTCTGTGACTGAGCGGACACGTGAAATCGGTCTGAGAAAAGCTCTTGGAGCTACTCGTGGAAAAATCTTGATTCAATTCCTCATCGAATCCATGGTCTTGACCATGATGGGAGGAATTCTCGGTCTGGGATTGGCCTATGGTGTCAATGCCCTCATCGCCACAGCTGCCGCAGGTGCTCTAGAAGGACCACCAGTCGTCTCCATGTCAGTGGCTATCGGAAGTATCATCTTTTCAGCTTGTGTTGGAATTGTCTTTGGTATCTTACCAGCAAGCAAGGCATCAAAACTCGATCCGATTGAAGCTCTTCGCTATGAATAAGGATGAATGACCTACATAGTTGACTCGGATGAAGTAAAATTTGATTATGAATGAATGGAATGTGATGGAAAAGGGAGAAGGAACCCTTTCCTTCCATTCCTTTTTTCATTTTTCCTGCTCAAGAATAGTGTATTTCCCCGTCAAATATGATAAAATAGGGGAGAATAACTTAGGAGGTTCCAAATGACTACTGAACATATGGAAGAATTAAATGACCAGCAGATTGTCCGTCGTGAAAAGATGGCGGCCCTTCGTGAACAAGGAATCGACCCATTTGGAAAGCGATTCGAACGAACTGCAGATTCTGGTCAATTGAAAGAAAAATATTCAGAATTAGATAAAGAACAACTTCATGACTTGAACGAAACGGCCATTATTGCAGGCCGTCTCGTGACCAAACGTGGGAAAGGGAAGGTTGGCTTTGCCCACCTTCAAGACCGTGAAGGTCAAATCCAAATTTACGTTCGTAAAGATGCGGTCGGTGAAGAAAATTATGAAATTTTCAAAAAGGCTGACCTTGGAGATTTCCTTGGGGTAGAAGGAGAAGTGATGCGGACCGACATGGGTGAGCTTTCCATCAAAGCTACTCACATCACACATTTGTCTAAAGCCCTTCGTCCCTTGCCTGAAAAATTCCATGGCTTGTCTGATGTGGAAACCATCTACCGCAAACGCTACTTGGATTTGATTTCTAACCGTGAAAGCTTTAACCGCTTTGTAACCCGTTCTAAAATCATCTCAGAAATCCGTCGTTATTTGGATGGTCAAGGCTTCCTTGAAGTAGAAACCCCTGTTCTTCACAATGAAGCTGGTGGAGCATCTGCGCGTCCGTTTATCACTCATCATAATGCCCAAAACATTGACATGGTACTTCGGATTGCGACCGAACTTCACTTGAAACGCTTGATCGTTGGTGGAATGGAGCGCGTTTATGAAATCGGACGTATCTTCCGTAATGAAGGAATGGATGCTACCCACAACCCAGAATTCACTTCCATCGAAGTCTACCAAGCCTATGCTGACTACCAAGATATTATGGACTTGACGGAAGGGATTATCCAACACGCTGCGAAAGCCATTCATGGGGATGGTCCAGTTAACTACCAAGGAACTGAAATCAAGATCAATGAACCATTCAAACGTGTCCACATGGTGGATGCGATCAAGGAAATTGCTGGTGTTGACTTCTGGAAGGAAATGAGCTTTGAAGAAGCAGTAGCCCTTGCTAAAGAAAAACATGTGCCAGTTGAAAAACACTACACTGAAGTGGGGCATATTATCAATGCCTTCTTCGAAGAATATGTGGAAGAAACCTTGACACAACCAACCTTTGTCTATGGACACCCTGTAGCTGTATCACCATTGGCTAAGAAGAATGACGAGGATCCTCGTTTCACAGATCGTTTCGAGCTCTTCATCATGACAAAGGAATATGCTAATGCCTTTACAGAATTGAACGATCCAATCGACCAATTGGAACGTTTCGAAGCGCAAGCACGCGCCAAAGAATTGGGAGACGACGAAGCAACTGGAATTGACTACGATTATGTAGAAGCTCTTGAATATGGTATGCCACCAACAGGAGGACTGGGAATCGGTATCGACCGTCTCTGCATGCTCCTTACTGATACGACTACTATCCGTGACGTATTGCTCTTCCCAACTATGAAATAAGCTAAAAGAAAAACACTGATCATCAAGATCAGTGTTTTTTTGAATGTATACAGACTATTGCTTTACATAAGACAACTAGATGATTTTCAGAAAAAATCTTTTTATTTTTCTGTTATTTAAGAAGATTAAAAACTTTCCGCAGTGAGAAAAGTTCCTGAAACTAAATTGTTTCAGGAACTCGGGAGTTTTGGAAACCTTAGGTCCAAAAAACTAAGTCATGGAACTTCTTCGAAGTTCGCTGACGTCCGCATTCACCCTAAGGAAAGTTTCTAAATGAACTTTGCCTCTATTCTAAAAATAATTATCTTGCAATCAGTGTTTTTTTAGTCTCCAAATAGGAAGTATCATTCCATTGTAAGAGGTCAAAGTGCTCAAAATCATCTGTTGTCAAAATAGTCACACTGGCATTGTCTGAGTCCGCCATTTTTACGGAGTTCCTCTGGTTTATAGCCTAGAAGAGTCCGAATAGAAGCTGTTAAATTAGCGCCATGGCCAACGATTAGAATGGCCTCTCCAGACTTGTCTTTTAAACTTTTGATAAAATTTTCGGTCCGTTGGGTGGTTTCTTCAACGGATTCTGCTCCGAAAATATCGTGGTGAAACTCAGCTAAATTATGACGAAAGGCCTTCATTTCCTCCGGATAGAGAGCCTTCAACTCCACAATTTTTCTACCTTCTAACCTACCAAGCCGCCATTCCCGTAGAGCAGGAGTCTCTTGGAGGGAGATAGGATGTTGATTTTGCTCGAGAATGATTTGAGCAGTATGGACAGCTCTAGGCAAGTCACTTGAATAAGCTGCATCAAAGTATGTTTGAGATAAATGCTGGCCCAAGGCTTTTAACTGCTGGATGGAAGATTCTAAAAGCGGAGAGTCACCATTTGCCCCTTGGATACGTCCCTCTTCATTCCACTCAGTACGTCCGTGACGGACAAAATATAATTTCATATTGGTTTTATCCTTTACTCGACTAAGTCTTCGAAGCTAGCCTTGACAAAATCAGCTAAATCTTGCGCCTTGATTTGAATGCTATGACCAACTTCACCTGCAGAGACAATCATCTGATCTAGTTCCAGGGCAGACTGGTCAATAAAAATAGGGTAGTTGTGTTTTTGTCGAATGCCAACAGGATTATTGGCCCCGTGGACATAGCCCGTCGTCTTTTCCAAGTCTTTTTGCGGAATCATACTAACTTTTTTATTGCCAGATAGTTTGGCCAATTTTTTTTCGGATAAGTGGGCAGAGATGGGAACAATCCCAATGACGGGACCGGTTTTATCGCCTGTTAGAGCCAGTGTCTTATAGATTTGATCAGTCGTAATTCCTTCTGGGATGATTCCCTCAAGAGCATTGATTTGCAATCCTGTATGGTCGATTTTTGCTTTCTGCAGTATTTGTTCAACCAATGTTTTTTTTACTTTTTGTTTTTTTGCCATCTCACTCTTCTCTTTCTCTTAATTTCCTAACATTATATCATACTATTTGAGTTTCCGTTCAAGAGAAAAAGAGGCAGTTGCCTCTTTTAATTCTTTTCTACAGTAAATAGTTTTCGGTAGATTTTTTCTCGATTTTGTGTAGGAGCAATCTGGTTCAAGTCCAAGTAGTGGGTGAAACCATTCAATTGTCCCTGAGAGGTGTACTGATGAAGATCATACTCGTCATCAGTAGATGGTGCTGCATTGTAGTAGCCGTCATCATGACCATAAGTTGGAATCCAGAGGGCGGTAAATTTATCAGTGGAGATACTATGTTCTTCCATGAAATAGGTCCCGATATAGATTCCGATATTTTTGACTCCCAATGATTCTAGCTTGGCACGGAAGGCCTCCACGCCAGCGTTCATATCACCCATCGTTTTTTCTTCTACATCCAGCCAATAATAGGTTGGTTTGTATTTTTTGGATGCCTGATAGAACTCTTCTGCTTCCTTTTCCATTTCTTTTTTGTCCTTGGCAGCTACGTAAGCATATACCGCAACTGGAATATTTCGTTTTTGAAACTCTTTAATATGAGTTTCGTATGATTTGTCTATTCCGTTTAAATAAGTCGCGGCATTTTCTTTTTTAGCTTGAGCTCCACTATGAACTCGAACAATGACTCCGGAAACATTTTGTGCTAAGAGATCATAATCAATCTCGCTTGGCAATTGCCAACCAGAGATATCGATAATTGGTCGATTCAAAAATTCTTGATCTAATTCTTCAACTGAGTCAGAAGAAGAGGAAGATGGGATTTTTGTTTGATTGGTTTTCTTTGCCTCTTGTAGGGTCTTGTTTTTAGCAAGTTGATTTCTTTGGATATCTGCTACTGTTTTAGAAATTATCAAAAAGGAAAAGATACTTGCGAAAAAGACAAAGAGGACAATTGGTTTAATCCTTTTTCTCATACAGAATCATTTTACCGTAAAAGATGGAAAAAGGCAAAACAAAGGGTCCGAAAACAGGAAAAACAAGATGATATGATAGTGAATCAGAGGATCGATTTTCTTTGCTTCCTCACAATAGTTGGAGTAGAAATAAGAGTCAGACTGGTTTGTTTGATCATCTTTTGAAAGTGAAAACCGAATCTTATTTGGTCTTTCCTTTTTTTTACTATTGAAAGGTGATATAATGAAATTTGAAAATTAGAAGTATGGGTGTTACATGAAATTAGAAAAACGTCATTTTTTAAACTATTCGATCCTGATCCCTTACCTCCTTTTGTCAGTATTGGGATTGATAGTAGTCTACTCGACAACGAGTGCCTTAGCCATCCAAAAAGGGCTTAGTCCTTTCGGGATGATCAGAAGCCAGGGGATCTTTTTTGTTCTAAGTTTGATCACTATTCTGATTACCTATAAGGTGAAATTAAATGTCCTTAAGAAAAAAAGGGCTTTCATTGGAATTTTTCATTATAGCTGAGACGATCCTTCTTTTGCTATCGCGTTTCATCACAGATACGGTGAATGGTGCGCATGGATGGTTGAGTTTTGGAGGTTTCTCTATTCAGCCAGCTGAGTATTTGAAGATTATCATCGTCTGGTACTTGGCCTTGGTCTTCTCAAAAAGCAAGAAGAAATTCAACGATATGATTACCAAGCGTTAACCCACAATCAATGGCTTCCTCGAGATTTGTCGGATTGGCGTTGGATGGTGCTCTTCCTGATTGCTATTGTGGTCATCATGCCAGACTTAGGAAATGCGACCATTCTTGCACTGACAACCTTAATTATGATTAGTGCAAGTGGGATAGCTTACCGCTGGTTTTCAAGCCTATTAGCCATCCTAGTGGGAGGCTCAACCGTTCTTCTTTATTCCATTCAGCTAATTGGGGTAGAGCGTTTCTCTAAAATCCCTGTCTTTGGCTATGTAGCGAAACGTTTCAGTGCTTTTTACAACCCCTTTAATGATTTATCAGATTCGGGACACCAACTAGCCAATTCTTATTACGCCATGAGTAATGGGGGCTGGTTTGGCTTGGGACTTGGAAATTCGATTGAAAAGCAGGGATACTTGCCAGAAGCTCATACAGACTTTGTCTTTTCAATCGTTATTGAAGAACTTGGTTTTGTGGGAGCCAGTCTCATCTTAGCCTTGTTGTTCTTCTTAATTTTGCGCATTATTCTTGTCGGGATTCGGGCAAGAGATCCATTTAATTCAATGATGGCGATTGGTATAGGAGGGATGCTCCTGACCCAAACCTTCATCAACATTGGTGGGATTTCTGGGCTGATTCCTTCGACAGGGGTGACCTTCCCCTTCCTTTCACAAGGAGGAAATAGTTTGTGGGTCTTATCCATTGCGATTGCCCTTGTCTTAAATATTGATGCGAGTGAAAAGCGTGCCCTAGCTACTCAAGAGGCCCCTTCTTACGAGAAGCCTCAGAAAATTCAGAGCTATTACTAAACCGGTGTGAGTAAAGAAAGGAGTTATCATGACTTTACAAAAACTAGAGAGCTATACCAACAAAGAGATTATCAAAGAAGAAGCTGAGATTTTAACCACTATTTTAGAAGATATTGCTAAAAATTTGGTGAGTCCAGAAACCTTTAATAAGATTCTTGAATTGAAAAAACTATCTGTTTCAAAAGACTATTTAAAATTGGATCAAATTGTCAAAGAGCTATCAAATGAAGAGATGACCGTGATTTCTCGCTACTTTGCCATTCTCCCCTTGTTGATTAATATCTCTGAAGATGTCGATTTGGCTTTTGAAATCAATCATCAAAATAATGTGGGTCAAGACTATCTTGGAAAACTGTCGTCCACCATTCGCGAGGTGGCTGAGACTGAAAATGCTCAGGAAATCTTGGAGCACCTCAATGTAGTACCGGTACTGACCGCTCATCCGACCCAAGTGCAACGGAAAACCATGTTGGACTTAACCACTCACATTCACAGTCTTTTACGCCAACATCGAGATGTAAAAGCTGGCTTGATGAACGAAACCAAATGGTACAACAATTTGCGTCGTAATATCGAAATTATGATGCAAACCGATATGATCCGTGAAAAGAAACTCAAGGTAACCAATGAGATTACCAACGTCATGGAATACTATAATAGTTCCTTCCTTCAGGCTGTTCCTAACTTAATGTTGGAATACAAACGTCTTGCCAAGGAGCAAGGGATTGAGTTGCAACAACCCAAACCGATTACGATGGGAATGTGGATCGGTGGAGACCGGGATGGGAATCCTTTTGTAACCGCAGAGACCTTGAAGCGATCAGCTACGATTCAAAGTGAAGTCATTCTGAACTATTATATTCAGAAAATCTCTAGTCTTTATCGGAACTTCTCCCTCTCTACCAACCTTTCAAAAACCAGTCAAGCGGTTGAAGAGATGGCAGCCCGTTCCAGTGATACATCTGTCTTTAGAGAGAAGGAGCCCTACCGTCGGGCCTTCCATTATATTCAATCCAAGTTGGTCCAAACCTTGTTGAATATCAAGGAATGGTCTGTCGTTGGCTCAACAGTAGATGACCGTCATCCGGTCGAACGTCTTCTTGGTGCTCACACCCATCAACAAGGAGTGGTTTCCGATTATATCGGTACCCGAATCAGTGGTGCGATCCAAGAGTTGGCAGAAGATCGCCCTCCTTATTACGAAACAGTTGAAGAATTTAAACAGGATTTGACCCTTATTCAAGAGTCATTGATTGAAAATAAGGCAGAAGCTTTAATCTCAGGGGAGTTTGCTGAGTTATTAGAAGCAGTAGAAGTCTTTGGATTCTTCTTGGCTTCGATCGATATGCGTCAAGATTCGAGTGTCCATGAAGCTTGTGTTGCGGAACTTCTCAAAGAAGCTGGAATCAATGACCATTACAGTGATTTGTCAGAAGACGAAAAGTGCGAGTTGCTTTTTACAAGAGTTGTTAGAAGATCCTCGTATTTTTATCTGCTACCCATGCAGAAAAAAATCAGAATTGCTTGAAAAAAAGAATTAGCTATTTTTCCAAACAGCGCGTGAATTAAAAAGACCGCTTAGGAGAAGATGTTATTCGCCAAACCATTATTTCTCATGCAACCAGTGTATCGGATATGCTTGAGTTGGCTATCATGTTGAAAGAAGTGGGACTGATTGACAAGGAAAGCGCACGTGTGCAAATTGTTCCACTCTTTGAGACGATCGAAGACTTGGATCAATCTGAAGATACAATGAGAAAGTATCTATCACTTCCAATTGCTAAACGCTGGATTGCTTCTAAGAATAACTACCAAGAAATTATGCTTGGTTATTCAGATAGTAACAAAGATGGTGGTTATCTATCTTCTTGTTGGACTCTTTATAAGGCCCAGCAACAATTAACAGCGATTGGCGACGAGTTTGGTGTCAAAATTACCTTTTTCCATGGCCGTGGGGGAACGGTTGGTCGTGGGGGTGGTCCAACCTATGAAGCCATCACCTCACAACCATTGAGATCCATTAATGACCGCATTCGTTTGACGGAGCAAGGCGAGGTTATTGGCAATAAATATGGGAACAAGGATGCAGCTTATTACAACTTGGAAATGTTGGTATCTGCAACGATTAACCGGATGATTGCTAAGCAGAAGAGTGAAAAGAGCATGTCCAATCAGTACAATGAGATTATGGACCAGATTGTCAATCGTAGCTACGATATTTATCGTGAACTGGTGTTTGGCAATGAGCATTTCTATGATTACTTCTTCGAATCCAGTCCGATTAAGGCCATTTCTAGTTTCAATATTGGTTCCCGTCCAGCAGCCCGTAAGACCATCAAAGAAATCGGTGGCTTGCGTGCTATTCCTTGGGTCTTCTCATGGTCACAGAGCCGGGTGATGTTCCCTGGCTGGTACGGTGTAGGCTCTAGTTTTAAAGAATTTATTGATGTAGCCCCTGAAAACATTGAAACCTTGCGTTATATGTACCAAAAATGGCCATTCTTCAAGTCTCTTCTTTCAAATGTAGACATGGTACTCTCAAAAGCCAATATGAACATTGCTTTTGAATACGCCAAGCTTTGTGAGGAAGAGGAGGTTCGTGACATCTTCAATATTATCCTGGACGAGTGGCAATTGACTAAGGATGTTATTTTACAGATTGAAGGTCATGATGAACTCTTAGCTGAGAACCCTTATCTAAAAGATAGTTTAGATTATCGTATGCCATACTTTAATGTTCTGAACTATATTCAATTAGAATTAATTAAACGCCAGAGACGTGGCGAGTTGCCTGCAGATCAGGACAAGTTGATTCATATCACGATCAATGGTGTCGCGACAGGATTGCGTAATTCTGGTTAATCGTGAACCCTTAAAAACCAATCCCGATTAAAGGGATTGGTTTTTTTACTGGAATAAAGTGAAAATGATTGTGAAAAAACTCGAAAATTGGTCGCAAAGAATGAAATATCTAGCTGTTTATTTCAAAAAAGAAGTGGAAATGAGATTTCACAAACTTTCATTTGGATAAATTCCTTTAAGAAAAAAGAAATAAGAAAAAAAGCTAGTAAAACACTTGCAATTTAGACGAAATTTGATAAAATAGTAAGGAAAAGTTAGACTGTATTGCCTACTGTCTATCTATAAAAATATATTTTTATTGGAGGCTTTTACTCAAATGGCAAAAGAAAAATACGATCGTAGTAAACCACACGTTAACATTGGTACTATCGGACACGTTGACCACGGTAAAACTACCCTAACTGCAGCTATCACAACTGTTTTGGCACGTCGCTTGCCTTCATCAGTTAACCAACCTAAAGACTATGCGTCTATCGATGCTGCTCCAGAAGAACGCGAACGCGGTATCACTATCAACACTGCGCACGTTGAGTACGAAACTGAAAAACGTCACTACGCTCACATCGACGCTCCAGGACACGCGGACTACGTTAAAAACATGATCACTGGTGCCGCTCAAATGGACGGAGCTATCCTTGTAGTAGCTTCAACTGACGGACCAATGCCACAAACTCGTGAGCACATCCTTCTTTCACGTCAGGTTGGTGTTAAACACTTGATCGTCTTCATGAACAAAGTTGACTTGGTTGACGATGAAGAATTGCTTGAATTGGTTGAAATGGAAATCCGTGACCTTCTTTCAGAATACGATTTCCCAGGTGATGACCTTCCAGTTATCCAAGGTTCAGCTCTTAAGCTCTTGAAGGTGACTCTAAATATGAAGATATCATCATGGACTTGATGAACACTGTTGATGAGTACATTCCAGAACCAGAACGCGATACTGACAAACCATTGCTTCTTCCAGTCGAAGACGTATTCTCAATCACTGGACGTGGTACTGTAGCATCAGGACGTATCGACCGTGGTGTTGTTAAAGTCAACGACGAAATCGAAATCGTTGGTATTAAAGAAGAAATCCAAAAAGCGGTTGTTACTGGTGTTGAAATGTTCCGTAAACAACTTGACGAAGGTCTTGCAGGGGACAACGTTGGTGTGCTTCTTCGTGGTATCCAACGTGATGAAATCGAACGTGGACAAGTTATCGCTAAACCAGGTTCAATCAACCCACACACTAAATTCAAAGGTGAAGTTTACATCCTTACTAAAGAAGAAGGTGGTCGTCATACTCCATTCTTCAACAACTACCGTCCACAGTTCTACTTCCGTACAACTGACGTAACTGGATCTATCGAACTTCCAGCAGGAACTGAAATGGTAATGCCTGGTGATAACGTGACTATCGACGTTGAGTTGATCCACCCAATCGCCGTTGAACAAGGTACTACATTCTCAATCCGTGAAGGTGGACGTACTGTTGGTTCAGGTATGGTTACTGAAATCGAAGCTTAATTCGATCTAGTTCCCAGATTAACAATTATATAGACAGACAGAAAACCCCGTGAAGACGGGGTTTTTATTGTTTTAAAAAGTAAAAGAGTTTGTGCAACCTTTCATTATCACGAAAATTATGGTAAAATAGTTAGTATAAAATTAGAAAAACGAGGTATGTGAAATGTCACGTAAACCATTTATTGCTGGTAACTGGAAAATGAACAAAAACCCAGAAGAAGCAAAAGCATTCGTTGAAGCAGTAGCATCAAAACTTCCTTCATCTGATCTTGTTGAAGCTGGGATTGCTGCACCTGCTCTTGACTTGACAACTGTTCTTGCTGCTGCTAAAGGTTCAAACCTTAAAGTTGCTGCTCAAAACTGCTACTTTGAAAACTCTGGTGCCTTCACTGGTGAAACTAGCCCACAAGTTTTGAAAGAAATCGGTACGGACTACGTGGTAATCGGTCACTCAGAACGTCGTGATTACTTCCACGAAACAGACGAAGACATCAACAAAAAAGCAAAAGCTATCTTTGCTAATGGTTTGCTTCCAATCATCTGTTGTGGTGAAAGTCTTGAAACTTACGAAGCTGGTAAAGCAGCAGAATTCGTAGGTGCTCAAGTATCTGCTGCTCTGGCTGGTTTGACTCCTGAGCAAGTGGCTGCATCTGTTATCGCTTATGAGCCAATCTGGGCGATCGGTACTGGTAAATCTGCATCACAAGACGATGCACAAAAAATGTGTAAAGTGGTTCGTGACGTTGTAGCTGCTGACTTCGGTCAAGAAGTAGCTGACAAAGTACGTGTTCAATACGGTGGTTCAGTGAAACCTGAAAACGTTGCTGAATACATGGCTTGTCCAGACGTTGATGGAGCTCTTGTTGGTGGTGCATCACTTGATCCAGAAAGCTTCTTGGCATTGTTGAACTTCGTAAACTAATCGAACATAAATAAGACGAGAGATTTCTCGTCTTTTTTTATCTTAAAAAAACCAGCTAGTAAGCTGGCTTTTGTTTTCTTATGAGCGTCCTAAGATCCGTTTGATCAAGGACAAGGCCTTAAATTTCAGAGGATTTGGGTAATAACGGAAGGTTCCCATCTTACGAACGATATAGCCGTTGAAGTTCTGTTTGAAACGAAGAACGCCGTCTGAGCCGTCGAAGATCCCTTGAATACCAAGAAAATTGTATAAGGTGATTCCTTTTTCTAATGCACGCTTCATGGCATGGTATTGAATCAAGAAGGCTGCAGAAAATTTTTGGTATTTGGTATACGAACCACCAAACAAATAGGTCACTTCTGATGGATTATAGATGATTAGGGCACAGGCCAAGGGCACTGTTTCAACTGTTTCGTCAGCCAAGGTCTCCCGGACAATTGTCTTTTGTTTCTCTAATTTTTGCAATTGTTGCTCATATTGTTTGGATGAAGGATTGAGCAAGGAAATCTTCTGGTCTAAATAAGCGAGTGCATCAGCTGTATTGATTTCAGCAATGAGAAATTCTGCCTTGTCTCCAAAGGTATCATAGAGATCGTAGTAGTAGTCCAGGCTCTTGTCTTCAAAGCCTTGACGTTTTCCAGTTTCCTCAATAATTTGTTTAAACTGAGGGATTTCCTCTCTCCTAATATTTCGAATGGAAATATCATAGTTGAGGGCAGTCGTAATATTCCGGCTACAGTTCTTGTTGAAGGATTTTAGGAGAGATTTGGCATCAAAATCGGTGAGGTCCTTCAGATAATGCCAAACAGGCTCTCCTCCAGGATAGCCAACTTGTAAGCCATCAAATTGATAGCCAAGATCCAGTAATGATTGGAGAAGCTGTTTTTGCTCTTCTTCAGTCGGATTGCCATTGCTATCGAAAACTTGATAGTGGTCATAGGGTTTTAAAATGAATTCGATACCACCATTTTCTTTTACATAAGCCTGTACTGCTTTGTAAAAATCTGGTAGGTAACGAGTATCCGTAACGATTGGCCCGCTATTGATTTCGTAATGCAGGCCTCCCGTCATAGGTAGGCTGTATAAAATGGCAGAGATAGCTAATGTTCCTTGCTCTTCCCATCCAATATAGTGAATGGCTGCGCCTCTTTTATGAAGCAAATCAGCCATTTCAATACTCTGTAAAAAAGAGTGATTGGAAGTAGTAAGAGAGTGTTGGTAAAAATCTTCCCTACTAATAATCTTGAATGTCATAGGTCACCTTACTGTTTATTTCTTAGTTTTTTTCGTAACTGATAGGCCTTGTTAACAAGGGGATAAAGCATGCTAGTTGGGAGGTTGAATTCGCCAACAAATTCTTCGATCATTGGATTAAATTTTGACTTGAAGTGGTAGAGTCCCCCATCTAACTGGTTCTCAACTCCTCCCATATTTTGCCAAGTAGCTCCACGGTCAAAGGCATGCTGGGCTGTTTCATACCAAGTCAAAATAGCTGGTTGATAGCGGCGGAAGTTCTCATCCATTCCTGCATAGACATTCTCTGAAGTGCCTCCAAATTCAAGAGTTAAGGTTCCAGAAAGAGAAACAATCTCTTGGCCTGCTTTTATCTCTTGATGGAGAAATTGGATTTCTTCTTCCAAGCGTTCTTTTTCTTGACGGTTATTATCGATCTTGCCTGGTTTTGTTTTTTCGTTAAAACGACTAGCTTCGGCTTGATTTTTTTCCAGCTGTTCTTTGAGTGAAGCAAGACGTTGAGCCAAGTTAATTCTTGATAGAGTGATATAAGATTGTCCTGCATAGGTTGTTAGCAGTTTCTCATAATAGTCTCTTCCACGAAGATGGATGCCTTTTCGTGCTTCTGTCTTTTTCATCAGAGCTGCAAATTCGTCTAAGAGTTCAGTGCCTCCAAAGATGACTTCAACTCCTTTATTTCGAGCAGTCCGAATGGCTTGCTTGGTGGATTTGGACAGTTGGTCCTCAGTGAAGTATTCCTTATAGATATTGGCCTGGAAACGTGGTTGAATGGTTTCTCCCATGTCTTCTGTCCGTCCAACCCATTCGGCTCCACATTCTTTTAAGGATTGGATAATCGCCAAAGTAGCCTCTTGATCACTTGTTTCTTTGGCCGATTAATCCTTTTCTTAGGAAAAGAGAGGGATCAAACTTGGCGAAGACAGCACGCTTGCTTTTAGCATATGTTTTGATGGATTGGAGCATGAAGGCTACTAATTCGCTGTTTTGATAATCCATAATAGGTCCACGTGGGATATAGAGCATGGTAAAACCAAGTGGAAGTGGCTGGATTAAAATACTTGCGACAGCGACTAGTTTGTGATCTTGGTAAACGCCAAGGCGCTCATTGCCCCAGTTGTCTTTGATCTTTGCCCAATCGGAGCTCTGAAGCAAATTGGTTTGGGGGCTAGTTTTAACGAATTCATCATGTTCTTCGGCAGTAATGCCGATTTTGTAACTATACATTAATGGAGTACCCACTTTCTAAGGGCGTAAGCAACACCCGACTCATCGTTGGATCGCGTAACAACTTTCGCAATCTTTTTAATTCAGGACTAGCATTGTCCATCGCGACTGGGAGACCAGCAACCTCTAGCATGGCCTGATCGTTTTCTTGATCGCCGACCGCCATCACCTGGTCTGGACTTAGGTTTAACTTGGACGCTAAGTGTAAGAGGGCCTGACCCTTATCAACTGTTTTAGGCAAAATCTCAAGGTAAAAAGGTGCAGAACGAACAATCGTAAAACGGTCGTAAAAACTATCTGGAATAGAGGAGATGATTCTTTCTAAGACTTCCGGTTCATCGACATACATACACTTGAGCACCGTATGATGTGCCATTTCTTCAGGAGTCCGGTAGAAAAGATCCGAGTGGACCAATTTGGCTTCATGGACGGTATAGGTACCAATGTTACGATTGGCTGTATAAATGCCAGACTTGGTACTAGCATGCATAGGAACAGCTAATTTGCGAGCTAGCGCTTCAATATCTAAATAGTCATTGTAGGAGAGGTGTTCCTCATAGAGCGTTTCGCCAGTATGGACGTCTTGAATTAGTCCTCCATTGAAGGTGATGACCAGGTCACCTGGTTGATTCAAATGAAGATCTTCTAACAATCGAAGGACACCCGAACGAGGACGACCAGTTGCTAAGACAACATGGACCCCTTGAACTTTGGCATCTTGGATGGCTTGGAAAACTTCGGGGGTTACTTGGCCGTCAGATGTTAAAAGGGTCCCATCGATATCAAGTGCAACGAGTTTAATGTTCATCTTTTTCTCCTGTAAAGGTATCGTTAACAATATAGGACTGGAATAATTGTAGTTGAGGTGTAAACAAGCTATTTTCAAGCAACATTTCTTTTGGGAAATAGAAGCGATTATCCCCTTGTCTGCTACCGGCTAAGGAAGCAACGATAGGAGAAAGAAGGGATAGCTCAGCTAAATTTCCATCCTTTTGGATGATCTCAATTTGAGTACGAGGTTTTTCTGAATCTGGTCGGTAAACGTCGTAAGGAAGGTCAAAGTTTCGATGAATAGCCGTATAATAGGTTGGATCAAAACCGACCTCTTGAATCAGTTGTTTGAGAGCAGCTAATTGTTCTTCATCCTTATCTTGAAAGAGAATGGATTTGAAAACCTTGCGATTGATAAAACGCTGGGCCAAATCAGAGAGTACGGAGTCCGGACTCTCCATCCAAGATTGAAAGTAGGTATTCATAACGCCGTCGTCCAAAGCCAAGTAATCGGCTAGGCTAACTTGGTGTTCAAAAAATGGAATCAGTCGAGGAGAAGTCGCTTGAAAGAACTCTTTATGCTCAAGATAGAGATGACGTGCCCGCTTGAGCAGGTTCTGCAATAGGACTTCCATTGCTCTGGTGGCTGGATGAAAGTAGACCTGCATATACATTTGGTAGCGAGAAACAACATAATCTTCAACCGCATGCATCCCATTGACCTGAAAAGCAATTCCATTTTCTACTGGGCGGATAACACGCAATATACGAGTTAAATCAAAATTCCCGTAAGAAGCACCAGTGAAGTAGGCGTCTCTTAGAAGGTAATCCATGCGATCAACATCAATCTGACTAGAGATTAACTGCACCACCTGTTTGTTAGGGTAGGTGTGGTCGATAACACTGGCTACCTTTTGAGGGAAGTCTGGTGCTACTTGAATTAATATCTGGTAGATTTCTGTTTCAGGACAGGTAATAATTTCCTGGGTCATTTTTTCATGATCAGTATCAAATAGCCCTTCAAAGGTATGCGAATAAGCGCCGTGTCCGATATCATGGAGCAAGGCGGCAACCATGGTGAGAAGGGATTCGCTTGAGTCCCATTGGTCGGTGTATTTCTCATCAAAGATTGATAGGATGCGCCGAGCAATCTCATAGGCTCCTAGACAGTGCGAAAAACGACTATGCTCGCCCCCATGAAAGGTAAACCCAGAGGTTCCTAACTGTTTGATGCGACGTAGTCGTTGAAATTCTTTCGTATTAATGAGCTTGTAAATGACTGGGTGATCCACGTGAATATAGTTGTGCACAGGATCCCGAAATACTTTTTCATTCATGCCTCTATTATAGCAGAAAACGGCCTAAATTGGTATCGAGAGATGGTTACAATAGGAAAAAGAAAGAAGTTTTTGGTAAAATAAAGGAAAGAGGGAAAGGATGGGAACTTTTGAAGATTAGAATACAAAATCAGATTCAATTTGATGATCAACTGGAAGTGATGGACCAAAATTACGAAGGGGAATGGAAGGAAAAAGGTGGCTATCACTATCTGCTTTTACGTTAACGAAGAAGGCGAAAAAAAGTCGCTTTGAAATTTCATGATCAAGAATTGACCATGACTCGCTTTTTCAACGCCAAAAATCCATCATGAAATTTATAGCTTCAGAGAAAGGTCATGCGCTCATTCCAACTCCCCTAGGCATGCAGCAGTTTGTGATTGATACTCAGGAATATAGATTGGAGCAAAATAAGCTTGGTTTGTCCTATCAGTTGTTAACGGCAGACGAAAGTCAACAGTTTGCGACCTATCGCTTAGAAGTGACATGGGAAGACTAGTTTATCAGTAGTTTTTTTCTTGATTTTTTTATGAGGTGTGGTATAATGAAACCACTCAAGGGAGTAGCTGGCGGATTTCCCGCGATAGTGTCGTCATTCCGAATTATTTCCGGCACTATATTAAACAGCGAGACTTGTTTTTTTAAAAAACAGGTCTCTTTTTTTGTAAAAAGAGGCCAAAAAGGAGGAGACTATTTTGTCAAAAGAACAAAATAAAGACTTGTTTTACACACAAACTGCAGAAGAAGTCCTAAAGAATTTGGACTCATCTATCGAAGGTTTGTCAACTGCTCAAGCTCAAGAACGCTTAGCGACTTATGGTCGAAATGAGTTGGAAGAGGGCGAGAAACGTAGCCTACTAGCTAAATTCCTTGATCAATTTAAGGATTTGATGATTATCATCTTGCTTGCGCAGCGGCACTTTTCTGTGATTACAGAAGGAATGGACGGTCTAACGGATGCCATTATCATCTTGGGCGTTGTTGTCTTGAATGCTGCCTTTGGGGTATACCAAGAAGGGCAAGCAGAAGCAGCGATTGAAGCACTGAAAAATATGTCTAGCCCGATGGCTCGTGTTCGTCGTGATGGCCATGTTATTGAGATTGACTCAAAAGAATTGGTACCCGGAGATATCGTCTTGCTAGAAGCAGGGGATGTTGTACCAGCAGATATGCGCTTGTTTGAAGCAGCTTCCCTTAAAATCGAAGAAGCAGCTCTTACAGGGGAATCGGTCCCAGTAGAAAAAGATGTGACAGGACTTGTCGAAGCAGATGCTGGAATCGGGGACCGCATTAATATGGGTTACCAAAACTCAAATGTTACTTATGGTCGTGGTATTGGTGTCGTGACCAACACTGGTATGTATACAGAAGTTGGTAAGATTGCAGATATGTTGGCTAATGCCGATGAGACTGAAACACCATTGAAGCAAAGCTTGGAACAATTATCTAAAGCCTTGACTTACTTAATCGTTGTAATTGCGGTCATTACTTTCTTAGTTGGTGTCTTCGTTCGTGGAGAGCATCCATTAGAAGGCTTGATGGTTGCGGTAGCCCTTGCGGTGGCGGCGATTCCAGAAGGACTTCCTGCCATTGTAACTATCGTTCTATCTTTAGGAACAACTACTCTTGCTAAACGTAATTCGATCGTTCGTAAATTACCAGCGGTTGAAACTCTTGGTTCAACAGAAATCATCGCATCTGATAAAACAGGTACTTTGACCATGAACCAAATGACGGTTGAAAAAGTCTATACCAACGGTCAATTGCAAAGTTCGGCAGCTGAAATTGCTGCTAGCAACAATACCCTTCGTATCATGAACTTTGCCAATGATACCAAGGTGGACCCATCTGGCAAGTTGATTGGGGACCCAACTGAGACTGCTTGGTACAGTTCGGCTTGGACCACAACTTTGATGTTCGTGAAGCCTTGAAGGATGAGCCACGTGTGGCTGAATTGCCATTTGACTCAGACCGTAAGCTCATGTCTACTATCCATAAGGAAGCAGACGGTTCTTACTTTATCGCTGTTAAAGGTGCCCCTGACCAATTGCTCAAACGTGTGACACGTATTGAAGTCAATGGGGAAGTTCGCCCTATCACAGAAGAAGACAAGAAAGCTATTCTTGCTACCAACAAAGACTTGGCTAAACAAGCCCTTCGTGTCTTGATGATGGCTTATAAGACAAGCAAGGAAATCCCAACCTTGGAATCTGAAATTGTTGAGTCTGACCTCATCTTCTCTGGTTTGGTCGGCATGATTGACCCTGAGCGTCCAGAAGCAGCAGAAGCTGTTCGTGTCGCTAAGGAAGCAGGTATCCGTCCGATCATGATCACGGGTGACCACCAAGATACAGCTGAGGCCATTGCCAAACGTCTCGGTATCATCGATCCAAATGATACTGAAGATCATGTCTTCACAGGGTGCTGAGTTGAACGAACTCACTGATGAAGAATTCCAAAAAGTCTTCAAGCAATACTCTGTTTACGCTCGTGTATCACCTGAACACAAGGTTCGTATCGTGAAAGCATGGCAAAAAGAAGGTAAGGTTGTTGCCATGACTGGTGACGGGGTTAACGACGCGCCATCACTTAAGACAGCTGATATCGGTATCGGTATGGGGATTACTGGTACAGAGGTTTCTAAGGGAGCTTCTGATATGGTCCTTGCCGATGATAACTTTGCAACCATTATTGTAGCGGTAGAAGAAGGACGTAAGGTCTTCTCAAATATCCAAAAAAATCAATTCAATACCTCTTGTCTGCCAATATGGCTGAGGTCTTTCACCATCTTCTTTTGCAACCCTTTTTGGTTGGGACGTTCTTCAACCAGTGCATCTTCTATGGATTAACTTGGTAACAGATACGCTACCAGCCATCGCTCTTGGTGTTGAACCAGCTGAGCCAGGCGTTATGACCCACAAACCTCGTGGTCGTAAGTCAAACTTCTTTGACGGTGGGGTTTTCGGAGCTATCCTCTATCAAGGAATCTTCCAAACGATGCTTGGTACTTGGTGTTTATGGTTGGGCTTTGATTTCTCCTGAACACTCTACTCGTGCAGAAATCCATGCAGATGCTTTGACCATGGCCTTTTGCGACTCTCGGTTTGATCCAATTGCTCCATGCCTTTAACGTTAAGTCGGTTTACCAATCGATCTTTAAAGTGGGACTCTTTACCAACAAGACCTTTAACTGGTCTATCCCAGTTGCCTTTGTTCTCTTTGTGGCGACGATTATGGTACCTGGATTTCAATAAACTCTTCCACGTGTCTCATTTGAGCTTTGACGCAATGGTTGGTTGTTGCTGTAGGTGCGCTTATGATTGTAGTCCTTGTTGAGATTGTCAAAGCAATCCAACGAGCACTTGGAAAAGATAAAAACGCTATTTAAACGCATATCAAAAGTCATCTTCGGATGGCTTTTTTGTGTGCAGAGATGTCTGGGCATATTTCTTGAGCCCAGACTGGATTTTTGATAAACTAGACAACAGTTTGAAGAAAGGAAATTTATATTATGAAAAAGTTTTTTGCTGAAGTAATCGGCACATTTATGCTTGTCTTTATCGGGACTGGCGCGGTTGTTTTTGGAAATGGGACTGAAGGTCTTGGGCATTTAGGAATTGCCTTGGCATTTGGTTTGTCAATTGTCGCAGCTGCATACTCTATTGGGACTGTTTCTGGTGCTCACTTGAATCCTGCTGTTTCGATTGCTATGTTTGTCAACAAACGCTTGTCATCTAAAAGACTTGGTTAACTACATTGTAGCGCAAGTAGTAGGAGCTTTCCTTGCAACTGCTTCTGTCTTCTTCCTTTTGTCTAATTCAGGGATGTCAACAGCTAGTCTTGGTGAAAATGCCTTGGCTAAAGGAGTGACTCCATTTGGCGGTTTCTTGTTTGAAGTGATTGCGTCCTTTATCTTTATCTTGGTCATCATGACAGTGACATCAGCTTCTAAAGGAAACGGGAAGATTGCTGGTCTTGTCATCGGTTTGAGCTTGACCTTGATCATTCTTGTTGGTTTGAACATTACAGGTCTTTCTGTAAACCCAGCTCGTAGCTTGGCTCCTGCACTCTTTGTGGGTGGTGCAGCCCTCCAACAAATTTGGATCTTTATCCTTGCTCCAATCGTTGGTGGTGTCTTGGCAGCGCTTGTTGCAAAGAATCTCCTTGAAACTGAAGCTTAAGCTATTTTAACGAAAAAAAGATTTCGATTCCCTGTGGGGTCGAAATCTTTTTCTTTTTAGCAGTCAAGGATGGTTAAAGCCTGACGAAATTCGCTTGCTAACTGTTGTCTTTTGTATTGATGAAATTCAGATAAGTCTTTCACAGTGTTGTAGCGTTTATGAAGACGATACATGTCAGGGATCTTGTACTGTGGATAGACCTTGAAAAAGTCTTCTGTTAGTTGCCATTCTCGAATATAGCCAAGAGGCCGCATGTGATAGTGGACGTTATCGATGGCTCTGGAAGGATGGCGATGATGCAAGTGTCCGAAGACGACATCCGCTACCTCGTGCTTTACAAAGAGATCGTGAAAAGCTTGACTACCTAAGAAGGCATTAAATTTCTGAAAGTAGGGGTGGCTAACGAGGAAGTCCTTGTGGGGGACAAAGTGAAGAGCGACGATGATTCTACCATCTAAAGAAGCGAGGAGCTGATCTAATCGGAAGAGAACTTCTTGCGTGATCCTTGGATCATCTAAAGGACGTTCCAATCTTCGATCAAACCAGAAAGTATTCTTGGTACGCAAGTGGGTTTCCTTGCTCTTTTCAGGAACAAAGCTATAATCGTACCATCCAGCAAGAGATACTAAATAGTTATCCCCAAAGGTCTGGACCTGAAAATCGTACTGTTTGATTTCTTCTTCTGAAAGAAATAGCATATCGTGATTGCCCAGGTTAAAGGAGACAGGAAGCTGTCTTTGGAGGTACTGAATGAAGGGAAGGCTTATCTGTTTAAAGTCATTAGAGATGTCTCCAGCTAGATGAAGGTGGTCAATTTGTTCTTCTTGTAGGACCTGCAGGAGTTGCATGCGTTCGGCCTCGCCAAACTGATTGGAATCCAGGTGCAGGTCACTCATAAAACCAATACGTGTCATATCACTAGTGTATCATAAGTTGATGAGAAAGAGAAAGGTAACCAACATGTAACAAATCTAACAATTATGTAACAAGGGAGGTGACAACGACCTGATTTTATGCGATTTTTGTAGGGTAAACCATTCTTACTATCTCTTACTATGTGCAAATGACGGGGTTTGTGGTATAATAGACTGATACTTAGAAAGAGGTACTTATGGATATTTCAGAAATCCGTCAGAAAATTGACGCAAATCGTGAAAAATTAGCTTCTTTCAGGGGGTCTCTTTGACTTAGAGGGTCTGGAAGAAGAAATTGCCATTTTGGAAAACAAAATGACAGAACCTGATTTTTGGGATGATAATATTGCAGCACAAAAAACGTCCCAGGAATTAAATGAGTTGAAACAAACCTATGAGAATTTCCATCAAATGACAGACTTGTTTGATGAATCCGAAATCCTTCTTGAGTTTCTCTCAGAAGATGAATCCGTTCACGAAGAGCTAGAAGAGAAGTTGATAGAGTTGGATAAGATGATGACCAGTTATGAAATGACGCTTCTCTTATCAGAACCCTATGATAATAATAATGCAATCTTGGAAATCCATCCGGGATCTGGTGGTACTGAGGCTCAGGACTGGGGAGATATGCTTCTTCGGATGTATACCCGCTTCGGAAATGCTCATGGCTTCAAGGTGGAAGTCTTGGACTACCAGGCAGGAGACGAGGCTGGGATTAAATCCGTTACCTTGTCTTTCGAAGGACCGCATGCCTATGGCTTGTTGAAATCTGAAATGGGCGTTCACCGTTTGGTACGGATCTCGCCATTCGACTCAGCTAAACGTCGCCATACATCCTTCACATCAGTTGAAGTCATGCCAGAATTGGATGATACCATTGAAGTGGAAGTCCGAGATGATGATATCAAGATGGATACCTTCCGTTCGGGTGGAGCTGGTGGACAAAATGTCAACAAGGTTTCTACAGGTGTTCGTTTGACTCACATCCCAACAGGGATTGTAGTTGCTTCGACGGTTGACCGGACTCAGTACGGAAACCGTGACCGTGCAATGAAAATGTTGCAGGCGAAACTTTATCAATTGGAGCAAGAAAAGAAGGCAGCTGAAGTGGACTCCTTAAAGGGTGATAAAAAAGAAATCACCTGGGGAAGTCAGATTCGCTCCTACGTCTTTACACCATATACCATGGTGAAGGATCACCGTACAAGCTATGAAGTAGCCCAAGTTGATAAAGTAATGGACGGAGATATTGATGGCTTTATTGATGCCTATTTAAAATGGCGTCTCAATTAAAGTCCTCCTTCTATATAAAATGTGGAAAGGAATTTTCAATACATGTCAATGATTGAAATGAAAGATGTTGTCAAAAAGTATGACAACGGAACGACAGCTCTTCGAGGAGTGACCGTTCATATTGAACCAGGAGAATTTGCCTATATTGTAGGACCTTCTGGTGCAGGTAAATCAACCTTTATTCGCTTGCTTTACCGTGAGGTGAAGCATGATAAAGGTAGCTTGAAAGTTGCTGGTTTTGATTTAGATAAAATCAAAAAACGCGATATTCCGATGTTGCGTCGGAACGTTGGGGTAGTCTTCCAAGACTACAAATTGCTTCCTAAAAAGACCGTTTATGAAAATATTGCCTACGCAATGGAAGTAATCGGAGAGCGTCGTCGCAACATTAAAAAACGCGTTATGGAAGTTTTAGACCTTGTTGGTTTGAAACACAAGGTTCGTTCATTCCCAAATGAGCTTTCAGGTGGTGAGCAACAACGGATCGCTATCGCGCGTGCCATCGTCAACAATCCTAAAGTATTGATTGCGGACGAACCAACAGGGAACTTGGACCCAGATAACTCTTGGGAAATTATGAACCTCTTAGAGCGAATTAATTTGCAAGGTACCACTGTTTTGATGGCGACTCATAATAGCCAAATTGTAAATACACTTCGTCACCGTGTTATCGCCATTGAAAAATGGCCGTGTTGTACGGGATGAAGCGGAAGGAGAGTACGGATACGATGATTAGAAGATTTTTTTCCGCCATCTCATTGAATCATTTAAAAGTTTAAAACGGAATGGCTGGATGACCATTGCATGCGGTTAGTTCGGTGATGATTACACTTGGACTTGTAGCGATTTTTTTGCCTCAGTTATTGCGAATACGATCAAGCTATCAGATGATATTCAAAAATAGTGTACGGATTGTTGTCTATATGCGCAAGGATATCCAAGATCAAAGCCAGCAGATCGAAAAAAAGAAGGCCAGATGGTTGATAATGAGGACTACAAGAAAGTCTATAATGCGTTGACAGCCATGAAGAATGTTGATAAAGTTGAGTTCTCCAGCAAGGAAGAACAATATGAAAACTTGATCAAGACTGCCGGTAACAACTGGAAAAATTTTTTTGACGGGGATGCCAATCCACTCTATGATGCCTATTTTTGTAGAGACAACGGCTCCTAAGTATGTGAAAAGAAGTTTCTAAAGCCGCTAAGAAAATCGAAGGGGTGTCTGAAGTAAAAGATGGGGGAGTTGATACTCAACGTCTCTTTGCTCTCAGGGAACTTCATCCGTATTTGGGGCTTGATTGGTGCTGGTTTACTAATCTTTATCGCGGTCTTCTTGATTTCTAATACGATTCGGATTACCATTATTTCACGAAGTCGAGAAATCAAGATTATGCGTCTGGTAGGGGCTAAAAGTGGCTATATTCGTGCGCCATTCCTTCTGGAAGGTGCCTGGATTGGCTTGATTGGTGCAATTCCACCAGCTCTCTTGCTTTATTATGTCTATAATATTGTCTACAAGTCCATGTACAATACCCTACAAGATCAGAAATTGTTCTTATATAGTCCAAACCTTCTTGTTCCGATTATGGTCGGAGGACTGTTTGGTCTCGGTATTTTAATTGGAGCACTTGGCTCATCTATTTCAATGAGACGTTTCTTGAAGATTTAAGATTATACAAAAAAGGAAGTTCTTTTGAACTTCCTTTTTTATCGATTTCGAAAGAAGGGATTAAACATTTTTTCATGACCGATAGTGGTATCATTCCCATGTCCTGGGTATACTGCATAAGAGGATGGAAGAGTGAGCAATTGTGTCTCAATACTTTCAAGGAGTTGAGGACCACTTCCTGTCGGTAAATCGGTCCGTCCAATAGTTTCTCGGAAAAGGGCATCTCCTGTCAAGACAAGGTGGTCATCAGGAAAGACCAAGGAGACCCCTCCGATGGAATGTCCTGGTGTGTGAAGGACATAAAAATGGAAGTTCTTCAAACGATAATCTGTTCGATAGTCAAAAAGCTCTTCGGCTGGCTGACAGACCACATCCATTAAATCAGAATGGCGGTCTAAACCAGAAAGATTGTCCACAGGACTTTGAAGCCAAGCTGCTTCATGAGCATCTACATAAACAGGTGGATGGCCATAAGTTTCCCGCACCTTCTCTAAACTCATGATATGGTCGTAGTGGGTATGGGTGAGGAGAATAGCAGCAATTGGTTTTGCGAGTTGATCGATGCGGATGCGAATTTGTTCCCAAGCACTCCCGGGATCAACGACCAGAAAATGGTCCTCGTTTTCAAGCAAGTAGGTGTTTTCATAAGCGATGGGATTGACAATGCGATGGATTTTCATAAGAGCTCCTTTCTCTATTAGTCTATCAAAAATATTGTAAAATAGCTGACTAAAACGCCTCTAGAAACCGAAGAATCGTCCCTTGGCTGGATTTGGCCCTTTCAATGTCATAAAATACCAAGCAAAGCGAGTCGGAAAATGATATAATTTTAAGTGCTATGACAACGAATGTTAAAAGAAAATATGCTGTCGTGGACCTGGAAGCGACCAGTGCAAGCAGCAATGCAAAAATTATTCAAATCGGGATTGTCATCATTCAAGATGGGCAGATTGTAGAGACCTATGAGACTTATGTCAACCCCCATGAGGAACTAGACGAACATATTCGCCAACTGACTGGGATTACCAATCAGCAACTAAAGAAGGCCCCTGACTTTTCACAGGTAGCCAGACAAGTATACGAACTGATTGAAGATGCTGTCTTTGTGGCTCATAATGTCAAATTTGATGCCAATCTCTTGGCAGAATCATTGTTTTGGGAAGGCTTTGAGCTCATAACCCCCCGGATCGATACGGTTGAATTGGCCCAAGTCTTTTTCCCAACCCTAGAAAGATATAATTTAAGTAGCCTGTGTGAAGAATTGGCGATTCCTCTAGACCATGCTCACTCAGCTATTTCTGATGCGGAAGCAACCGCCCAGCTATTTCTTAAGCTTCGTGAAACGATTGCTTCCTTACCAAGAGAATTGGTTGAAACCTTGCTGTCATTTTCTGATAATCTGATTTACGAGTCGAGACTCTTGATAGAGGATGCATTCGAGGATGCGGGAGCTTTCATAAAGAGGACTTGACATCTCACCATGGGATTTTTCTTCGTAAGCCACTGATCAAAAGAGATGCCAAGAATTTTTCTGATCAGTTTGATATTAATATCCAGTTAATGGGAATGGAACCCCGTCCCTTGCAGCAAGAGTTTGCCCAGTCAATTGAAGAAAGTCTTCAGTCTTCAAGAGAAGTAGCAACCTTTATCGAGGGACCTACTGGGATTGGAAAAACCTTTGGCTACCTCCTTCCCTTACTAGCGCATACAAGGGACCAGATTGTCGTCAGTGTTCCAACCAAGGTCTTACAAGACCAGATTATGCAGCAGGAGGCTAAGATGATTGAGGACGTTTTTCAGACTTCTTTTCATAGCCTAAAGAGTCCTCAAAATTATTTAAAACTGGATGAGTTCTTTCGAATCTTGCATGAACCGGAGGAAAATCGCCTCTGGAATCGGTTCAAAATGCAATTGCTAGTCTGGTTGACCCAAACAAGGACGGGTGATCTAAACGAAGTGGGACAGCTCCATCGTTACGGGAATTTTGTTCAACGAATCCGTCATGATGGGAAGCTATCAAAAAAATCTTTATTTTACACAGAAGATTTTTGGCGTCTCGGTCAAGAAAAAGCCAAAATGAGTCGAGTCTTGCTCACCAATCATGCCTATTTATTGACTCGATTAGAAGATGATCCTTCTCTAGTAGAAAATCGGACTCTAGTGGTGGATGAAGCACAAAAACTTTATTTTTCATTGGAGCAGTTTTCAAGGGCTTCCTTATCCTTATCGGATTTCATGCTAGATCTGCAACGGGAGATTGAAATAGAAAAATCCTTGTTGAAACGACGGATCCTTGAAAGTCTCCAATTTGAATTGAATGCTCTACTCAAACATCTTGAATCGGGTAGCAGAAAGGTCGAACTAACAGCGGAACAGGTGAAAAAAATTCGCCAGGATTTATCTGAACTAGATAGTCCAGTCTTGGCTGCATTAAAAACGGTCTTTGATCCTCGTTTTCAAATTTTTTGGATTGATCGTACACAAGAGAATCAGCATCCGATAATTCGCTTGCAGTCTGGAAGAGAGGGCTTGGTTTCCCTTCAAGACTTTATTCCAACAACTACCAGACTTCTCTTGGTCTCAGCTACCTTATCCATTAGTAAAAAGGTCAATCTAGCCTCGATTTTAGGAATTGAGAATTACCAATTCATTGGGAAAGAACTGTCCTATCATCAAGGGCAAACCATCTTCATCGATCGAGAATTTCCTGATTTGACCAATTTGACGCAAGAGGAATTAGCTGGCTCTTTAGCAAGTTATTTGGATGATCTAGCAGCTACTGGCTTGCCTCTCTTTGCCTTGTTCACTTCCAAGGACTTGCTTTTAGCAACTTCTCAGCTGATGACAGTGGGGCATCTGGCTCAGTATAAGAATGGAGAAGCAGCGACTATTAAACGCCGATTTGATAGAGGGGAAGCTTCCGTCCTTTTAGGATCCGGTAGTTTTTGGGAAGGGGTCGATTTTGCCCAGCAAGCAAAAATCATTCAAGTCATTCCTCGCATTCCTTTTGATAATCCAAGTGATTTCTTTGTACAAAAGCTGCATGAAACCTTGCGCCTAGAAGGGAAAAATCCTTTCTATGATTATAGTTTGCCACTAGCTATCTTACGCTTGAAGCAGGCTCTTGGACGCTCGAGTCGTTCGAGCGAGCAAGAATCTCTGGTCATTTTATTAGATCAACGCTTATTAAATCGTCAATATGGTTCGCAGATTAAAGCTAGTTTAGAGAAAATAGCTCCTCTTGTCATTGCTAAGACAGGAGAAGTAAAAGAAGTTGTTGAACAATTTAGGAGTTAACATGAATCAAAAACTCAATGGAACTCAGTATGTTCCCGGTGTCTTGCTAGCCGCTCTCACAGCAGGACTATCTATGGTGTTAGGAAAAGCAGTACCTATCCTTGGCTCTAGTCTCTTTGCTATCCTATGTGGGATCCTCTTGAATGCTAGTCAACTCTTGCCTCAAAATAGCAGGCCGGGACTAGCCTATTCAGGGAAAAAACTCTTGCAATATTCCATTATCTTGATGGGCTTTACCATGTCTTTTCAAAAGGTGACTCAATTGGGACTATCTTCTTTGGTCATTAGTCTACCGACCATCAGTATTGCCTTTTTCTCTGCTTTTGTAATGGGCTACCTCTTAAAAGCTCCAAAGATCCTAACAGCCTTGGTTGGAATGGGGACAGCTATTTGTGGAGGTTCTGCAATCGCGGCAGCCTCTCCTGTTCTAGAAGCTGATGAAAATGACATCGCTCTGTCCATGTCGACCATCTTTTTCTTTAATATCCTAGCGGTTTTCCTCTTTCCTTTCTTTGGTCACCTCCTTGCTATGACGGATCGGCAATTTGGTTTTTGGGCAGGAACGGCCATTAATGATACCTCATCTGTTGTAGCGGCCGCATTTTCCTATAGTAAAGCAGCGGGTGAAGTGGCTACGGTTGTGAAGTTGACCCGAGCTCTGATGATAATTCCTATCTGTTTTGGGATGTTGGGACTAAAAGTTCTAGGACGGTCGAAACAGGATCGAGAAGGCAAGCAAGTGACATTGAGTAAAATTGTTCCTTGGTTTATTTTCTACTTCCTTTTGGCTTCTTTAGTGACATCCTTTGGCTGGTTTCCAAGTTCTTGGATTCCCTTCTGTAAATGGTTGTCACAATATTTGATGGCTATGGCCTTGGTTGGCATTGGAAGTCAAGTGTCTATTCAGGCCTTCCGTAAGCAGGGGGTGGCTCCTCTTCTCATCGGCCTTGTGGCCTGGGTAGCTGTGTCCATTTCTAGTTTGCTACTTCAACACGTTTTAGGAATCTAAATGAAAGGGAGATGAAATGAAGAGACGTCAGTCTTTCAAACTTAGAGGAGATTTCTCCTTGATCACCACTGTTTTATTATTATTAGCATTTGGAGTGGTGGCAGTCTACATTGCAGTTTCGAATGATTATCCTGACTTGGTTTGGTCTATTTTAGGCCAACAGGTTGCCTGGATTGTTTTAGGATGTATGATTAGTTTTGTCGTTATGCTCTTTAATACAGAATTTTTATGGAAAGTAACGCCCTATTTGTATGTCTTTGGCTTGGTCTTAATGGTCTTGCCCCTTTATTTTTACAACCCAAACCTGGTTGCTTCGACCGGTTCTAAAAACTGGGTGGCCTACAAGGGGATCAGCCTCTTTCAGCCATCAGAGTTTATGAAAATTTCTTATATCTTGATGGTCTCTCGTGCGATTGTTCATTTTTTACGAAACAATAGGGAAGAAAATCGGACGCTAAAAAAAGACTTTTTCTCATTCTCCAAATTGCTGCCTATACCATACCGGTCCTAGGGGCTTCTAGCCTTTCAACATGATTTTGGAACCTCCTTGGTATTTATGGCTATCTTCTCAGGAGTAGTCCTTATTTCAGGGGTCTCTTGGAAAATCATTTTACCAGTCTTTTTGACCCTCGCAGGTGGAATTGCTCTCTTTTTGGCTGTCTTTCTATCCGACGGTGGGCGGGCCTTTCTCCATCAAACTTTGGGGATGCCCACCTATCAGATGAACCGCATTTTAGCCTGGTTGAATCCTTTTGATTATGCACAAACCATGACCTTCCAACAGGCTCAAGGACAGTTGGCCATTGCCAGCGGTGGTCTATTGGGGCAAGGTTTTAATGTATCTAATCTGTTGATCCCGGTCAGGGAGAGTGATATGATTTTTACGGTCATCGCGGAAGATTTTGGATTTGTAGGAGGACTGTGCCTCCTTCTCTTATACATGTTTCTAGTTTATAAGATGTTGCGCATTACCCTGAAATCCAATAATCAATTTTACACCTATATCTCAACTGGTTTCATCATGATGTTGGTCTTCCACATATTTGAGAATATTGGGGCTGTAACTGGGGATCTTGCCTCTCACTGGAATTCCCTTGCCTTTTATCTCACAAGGAGGATCAGCTATTGTGAGTAACCTCATTGGGATTGGCTTATTGTTATCCATGAGCCATCAAAATAGAGTGAGTGAAGAACGGAAAAAAGAAAGTCGACTCTTGAGACAGAAACAATTGAGTCGACTACACGAGAAAGGAATAATTTGATATGACAAAAGTAGCAGTGATGTTAGCAAATGGTTTCGAGGAAATCGAAGCTTTGACCGTTGTCGATGTCTTGCGAAGAGCAGCAATCGAGTGTTTGATGGTTGGATTTGATCCAGAAGTGACAGGTTCCCATGGGATCACAGTGAAGGTAGATGAGGTCTGGTCCGGTTCGTTGGATCATTTTGATGGCATTGTCCTTCCAGGAGGGATGCCGGGAGCAGCAAATCTACGCGACCATGAAGGCTTGATCCAGTCTTTAAAAGAAGCCCATGAACTTGGAAAAAGTCTAGCAGCTATTTGTGCAGCTCCGATTGTCTTGGATCGAGCTGGACTACTTGATGAAAAACGCTATACCTGCTATGATGGCTTCGAAAAAGAAATTGGAAGTGAGAATTATGTGAAAGAAGCAGTGGTCCAGGATGGTCACATTTTGACCAGTCGGGGTCCTGCAACAGCACTTGCTTTTTCCTATGCCCTGGTCAACCATTTTGGTGGAGATGCCACAGCATTGAGAGAAGGGATGCTCTATCAAGATGTTTTTGGAACATCGGCCCCATAGTTGTCGAGAAGAAAAATGAAGGTAGGAAAATTCCTGTCTTCATTTTTTTATAGGCTAGTTTTGTCAAAATATAAATGCTTTTTGAAATGAAAGTAAAACAGGTGTGAGATGACTGTAAAAAAACCGTGTAAAACATTGACTTTACAAGCAATTTTTTTGAAAAATTATGGTATAATTGAAGCTATGGATTATCATGATTTTATATGGGATCTTGGTGGGACTTTATTGGACAATTATGAGACCTCTACAAAAGCTTTTGTAGCGACCTTACAGTATTTCCAAAGGGAGGCTGATCATGATTCCGTTTATGCAGCTTTAAAGGTTTCCACGGATTATGCTGTTCAGCAGTTTGCCTCAGACCTTCCAGACTTTTTGGGAGAGTATAAACAGCGAGAGAAAGAAGCTCTTGAAATCCCCTGCTTATTCGAGGGGACTGAGGAGTTATTGCATCGTCTGACAGCAGTCGGAGCCCGTCATTTTTTGGTTTCTCACCGTGACCATCATGTAGAGACCATCTTAGAAAAAACAGGGATTCGTCATTACTTTACAGAAGTTGTGACAGCTGATGATGGTTTTCCACGTAAACCAGATCCCACGTCCATGTTGTATCTAAAAGACAAGTATGCGATTGAGTCTGGCTTGGTGATTGGAGATCGCCCAATCGATATCGAAGCTGGTCAGAGAGCTGGCATGGCGACCTATTTGTTCGACTCAATGGATCAATTAAGTGCCTATATTTTTAATTAGAAAAGGGAAAGAATGACAGAAGAATTGAAGCAAGAAACGACTGGTCAAGAATATGATGCCAGTCAGATTCAGGTTTTAGAAGGTTTAGAAGCAGTTCGGATGCGTCCGGGGATGTATATCGGATCCACTTCTAAAGAAGGTCTTCACCATTTGGTCTGGGAAATCGTCGATAACTCAATCGATGAGGCCCTTGCAGGATTTGCTAGCCATATCGAAGTCTTTATCGAAGCGGACAATTCGATTACAGTCGTCGATGATGGACGGGGGATTCCGGTTGACATTCAAGAAAAAACGGGTCGTCCAGCAGTTGAGACTGTCTTTACCGTTCTCCATGCGGGAGGAAAATTTGGCGGTGGTGGGTACAAGGTGTCTGGTGGACTCCATGGAGTTGGATCATCCGTCGTAAATGCCTTGTCGACTCAGTTGGATGTGCACGTCCATAAGAATGGTCAAATTCATTACCAAGAATACAAACGCGGTCAAGTCGTTGCAGATCTTGAAGTAATCGGTGAAACAGATCGAACTGGTACAACTGTTCACTTTACTCCAGACCCAGAGATTTTCACAGAAACAACCGTCTTTGATTTTGACAAGTTGAACAAACGGATTCAAGAATTAGCCTTCTTGAACCGTGGCTTACGGATCTCGATCACGGACAAGCGTGAAGGGCAGGAGCAAACGAAAGATTACCACTATGAGGGTGGGATTGCTAGTTATGTAGAATACATCAACGAAAACAAGGATGTCATATTTGAAACTCCGATTTATACCGATGGAGAATTGGATGATATTACGGTTGAAGTAGCCATGCAGTATACGACTGGTTATCACGAAACCGTCATGAGTTTTGCCAATAACATCCATACCCATGAAGGGGGAACTCATGAACAAGGTTTCCGTACAGCTTTGACCCGTGTTATCAACGACTATGCGCGTAAGAATAAACTTCTCAAGGACAATGAAGAAAATCTAACAGGGGAAGATGTCCGGGAAGGGTTGACTGCAGTGATTTCTGTCAAACACCCAAATCCACAGTTTGAAGGACAAACCAAGACCAAACTTGGAAACTCTGAAGTGGTGAAGATTACCAACCGCTTGTTCAGCGATGCCTTCTCTGATTTCTTGTTGGAAAATCCGCAGATTGCTAAGAAAATTGTCGAAAAGGGAATTTTGGCTGCCAAAGCGCGTGTTGCTGCTAAGCGCGCCCGTGAAGTCACCCGTAAGAAATCTGGTTTAGAAATCTCAAACCTTCCTGGTAAATTAGCAGACTGTTCATCTAACAATCCAGCTGAGACAGAACTCTTCATCGTCGAAGGAGACTCTGCCGGAGGATCTGCTAAATCAGGTCGAAACCGCGAGTTCCAGGCGATTCTCCCTATTCGAGGGAAAATCCTCAACGTGGAAAAAGCCAGCATGGATAAGATTTTAGCCAACGAAGAAATTCGTAGCCTTTTCACAGCTATGGGAACTGGTTTTGGTGCAGAATTTGACGTATCGAAAGCCCGTTATCAAAAATTAGTCATCATGACAGATGCCGATGTCGATGGAGCTCATATTCGAACCCTCCTCTTAACCTTGATCTATCGCTATATGAAACCAGTTTTGGAGGCAGGCTATGTTTACATCGCCCAACCACCAATCTATGGTGTAAAAGTCGGTAGTGAAATCAAAGAATACATCCAACCAGGAGCCAACCAAGAAGCAGAATTGGCTGAAGCCTTGGAGCGCTATTCTGAAGGTCGTTCCAAACCAACGATTCAACGATACAAAGGTTTGGGTGAGATGGATGATCATCAGCTCTGGGAAACAACGATGAACCCAGAACATCGCCTCATGGCGCGTGTGACAGTTGATGATGCAGCAGAAGCAGATAAAATCTTTGATATGCTCATGGGGGATCGAGTAGAACCTCGTCGTGAATTTATCGAAGAAAATGCCGAATATAGTACACTTGATGTATAAAATTCTGCGATATTTGCCAATTATTCGAATATTTATGATATAATAACTACGATTACTTTCAAGTAATTTAATGAAGGAGTTTTTATATGTCTAGTGGACTAATTATTCTCATTATTGTCATTGGGGTCCTCTTGGTTTTAGGATATGTAGTGGCAGTCTTATTGAGAAAGCGTAACGAAGCCTTACTGGCATCTCTGGAAGAACGAAAAGAACAGTTGTATAACCTTCCGGTAAATGATGAAGTAGAAGAAGTGAAGAATATGCATTTGATTGGTCAAAGTCAAGTTGCATTTCGTGAATGGAATCAAAAATGGGTGGACCTATCCCTCAATTCTTTTGCTGATATCGAGAACAACCTCTTTGAAGCAGAAGGCTACAACAATTCTTTCCGCTTTTTAAAAGCCAAGCAAGCAATTGGAAATATTGAGAGTCAGGTTCAATTGATTGATGAAGATATCAAGGCCATCCGTCAAGCTTTATCTGAATTAAAAGAAAAAGAAGAAAAGAATAGCGGTCGGGTTGTTCATGCCTTGGATATGTTTGAAAACTTGCAAAAACAAGTAGCTTCTGATCCGGACGCATACGGCCCAGCGCTTCCCGAAATCGAGAAGCAAGCTGAAAATATTCAAGTTGAGTTTTCAAAATTTGTAACCTTGAATTCATCAGGTGACCCTGTTGAAGCTGCTGAAATTTGGATACAGCTGAAAACCACATTGTAGCCTTGACGCATATTGTTGAAAAAGTTCCTGCAATTGTGAAGGATGTCCAAACAACTCTTCCTGATCAATTGGAAGATTTGGAAGCTGGTCATCGCAAACTTTTGGAATCTGGTTATCATTTTACAGAGACCGATTTGGAAGCACGTTTCCAACAGTTGCATGCAGCTTTGAAAGCCAACCTACAAAATGTTGCTGCTCTTGAATTAGATAATGCGCTCTATGAAAATGAGCAGATTCAAGAAGAAATCAACGCCCTGTATGATATTTTCACTCGTGAAATTGAATCACACAAAGTTGTTGAAAAATTGGTCAAAGCCTTACCAGGTTACCTTGCCCATGCGAAGGAAAATAACAAGCGTTTAGCAGAAGAAGTTGAACGTCTCAGCAAAACATTTGAAAGCAAAGAACTTAAGGAAAATCATTTGAAGGAGTTAGAAGCTGAATTAACAGCTCAAGAGCTCGTTGTAGAAGATGCCTTGAAGGATACATCTGAAACTCAAAAAGCCTACTCTATCCTTCAAGAAGAGTTAGAAGCGATTGAAGAACGTCTGAAAGAGATTGAAGATGATCAAATTGCATTGAGCGAAACCTTGTCTAAGATTGAGAAAGACGACACCAATGCTCGTCAAAAGGTAAATATCTACGCCAACCGTTTACATGCCATTAAGCGTTACATGGATAAGCGTAACTTACCTGGAATCCCTCAATCCTTCCTTACTATCTTCTTCACTGCAAGTGATAACACAGAAGCTCTCTTGGCTGAGTTAGAAGGTCGTCGTGTCAATATCGAAAACGCCAACCGTCTCCTGGATATTTTGACCAACGATATGACAGAGTTAGAGGAAGAAACCTACAAATTAGTACAATATGCTACTCTAACAGAGCAGTTGCTTCAATACTCAAATCGCTATCGTTCATTCGACGATCATGTCCAAGCAGCGTTTGATGAAGCCTTGTACATCTTTGAAAAAGAGTATGACTATCCTGCTTCATTCAAAGTCATTTCAGAAGCATTGGAAACAGTTGAACCAGGAGTAACAGAGAGATTTGTTACCTCATTTGAAAAAACAAGAGAATCCATCCGATTCTAATCAAAAACATCCAGGAGAATATTCCTGGATGTTTTTTTATGGAGATGAAGCTGTGGTGGGAAAGGGAAGGATAGAAAAAAGGAGATGAGTCCATGAAAGTTTTAATTGCTCCAGATTCATTCAAAGAAAGCTTACCTGCGAAAGATGTAGCGGAAATTATTGCAGAAGGCTTGCGTCAGTCACTCCTTGATGTAGAACCGGTCACCTGTCCTGTTGGAGATGGTGGGGAAGGGACAGTGGATGCCATCAGCTACTCATTGGAATTGAAGGAAACTTTTACCCTTGTCACAGGTCCATTTGGAGAGCCAGTAGAAATGCGGTATATGGAGAAGGATTCTTTGGCTCTCTTTGAAGTAGCAGACTTGATCGGTTTAGGAAAAATTCCAGTTGATCAACGCCGTCCACTTGACCTAGAGACCCGAGGAATTGGTGAACTGATTTGTTTTTTAATCAAACAGGGAAAAAAGGAGATTTATATCGGGGTTGGAGGAACAGCGACCAATGATGGGGGCCTGGGACTTGCAGTAGGACTAGGCTACCAATTCTATGATCGAGAAGGAAGAGAATTAAAGGCCTGTGGACAAAGTCTTTTAGATTGGGATTCCATCCGTAAAGAGGAAGCGTTCAAGATCCCAGATGATGTCCAGATACAGATCTTAGCAGATGTATCCAATCCCTTATGTGGACTAGATGGTGCGACCTATATTTTTGGAAAACAAAAGGGGCTCAGTCCCAATATGTTTGAACAAGTGGATCAAGCTATTAACAGCTTTTACGAAAAGCATTGTCCAAGTATTTTGACTCAAGCAGGGATGGGTGCTGGTGGAGGTCTTGCTGCGGGTCTTTGTGCCTTCGCGCAAGCGAGGCTGGTATCAGGGATTGATAGCTGTTTAGATTTGATCGACTTTGACTCCAAAGTAGCCAATGCAGACATGGTCATTGTCGGTGAAGGACGACTGGACCATCAGAGTCTATCCGGGAAAGCTCCGATAGGGGTTGCGAGACGAACCCCAAAAGGAATCCCAGTAATAGCCATTTGTGGCAGTCTTGCAGATGATTTACCAAGTCTCCCATTTGAAAATATAGTCGGTTCCTTTTCTATTACGAAACATCCCGATAGTTTAGAGCAACTTCTGAAGGATGTGAGGGAAAATCTTCTCTTTACAGCTAGAAATATCGGAAATCTATTAAGCATAGAAAAAAGCGGTTAAACCGCTTTTATCCATCTAATGTTTAATACTAATAAAATGTCTAAGGGACAGCTCTGATCAACCAAACCATTTTTTCCAAAGAGAAGGTTTGGTCGGCTTCTTTTCTTCCTCCCAGAGATCCGAAAAAGCAGTTCGGAGGTCCTTGTCAGTAGTGGTCACTGGTGCATCTGTATGAATCACGAGCCCAAAAGGAGAGGAGTCGTGTTCCTCCGAAACAATAGTAGCCTGGCAACCAAATTCTTTTGCTTGTTTTAGATAGCTCAACTGGACGCTAGAATCAACATTTGGAGAAATCTTTACAAAGAGAGGGCTAGCTTGTTCATTCAAGCTTTTCAGCACCTTCAAAGCCCTTCTGAAGCTGAGGACTATTGCTTGTTTTTAAATCGGCATATCCTAGAACGCGCTCTTCAAACGTACCTAGAAAGCGACGCTGTTCATCAGGATTTAATTTTAGGCCACCGTTAGCCTTTTCCATAATTTCTTTAGATAGATCAGTCATAAGAATAGTATATCATACTTTAGGTTGAAAATGCCAAACGAATAAAAGCTGATCCAAACAAAAAGAAAGCGATTTCTTGATAAAGTTAAGGAAAATCTGCACAAAGATAACGTTTTTTCTTGAAAAACGCGTATTTTTAAGGTATCATAGAGGTGTAAAAAATTTAAACTCAAAGGAGAGTAAGAAATGTCAATTATTACTGATGTTTACGCTCGCGAAGTCCTAGACTCACGCGGTAACCCAACACTTGAAGTAGAAGTTTATACTGAATCAGGTGCTTTCGGACGTGGTATGGTTCCATCTGGAGCTTCTACTGGTGAACACGAAGCAGTTGAACTTCGCGACGGTGACAAATCTCGTTACGGTGGTCTTGGAACTCAAAAAGCTGTTGACAATGTAAACAACATCATTGCTGAAGCAATCATCGGTTACGATGTTCGTGATCAACAAGCTATTGACCGTGCAATGATCGCTCTTGACGGTACTCCTAACAAAGGTAAATTGGGTGCGAACGCAATCCTTGGTGTGTCTATCGCTGTAGCTCGTGCTGCTGCTGACTACCTTGAAATCCCACTTTACAGCTACCTTGGTGGATTCAACACTAAAGTTCTTCCAACTCCAATGATGAACATCATCAACGGTGGTTCTCACTCAGATGCTCCAATTGCTTTCCAAGAGTTTATGATCTTGCCAGTTGGTGCACCTACATTTAAAGAAGCTCTTCGTTACGGTGCTGAAATCTTCCACGCTCTTAAGAAAATCCTTAAATCACGTGGTTTGGAAACTGCCGTAGGTGACGAAGGTGGATTCGCTCCTCGTTTCGAAGGAACTGAAGATGGTGTTGAAACTATCCTTGCTGCGATCGAAGCTGCTGGATATGTACCAGGTAAAGACGTATTCATCGGATTTGACTGTGCATCATCAGAATTCTACGATAAAGAACGTAAAGTTTACGACTATACTAAATTCGAAGGTGAAGGAGCTGCTGTTCGTACATCTGCAGAACAAATCGACTACCTTGAAGAATTGGTTAACAAATACCCAATCATCACTATCGAAGATGGTATGGATGAAAACGACTGGGAAGGTTGGAAAGCTCTTACTGAACGTCTTGGTAAGAAAGTTCAATTGGTTGGTGACGACTTCTTCGTAACAAACACTGACTACCTTGCACGTGGTATCCAAGAAGGTGCTGCTAACTCAATCCTTATCAAAGTTAACCAAATCGGTACTCTTACTGAAACTTTCGAAGCTATCGAAATGGCTAAAGAAGCTGGTTACACTGCTGTTGTATCACACCGTTCAGGTGAAACTGAAGATTCAACAATCGCTGACATCGCAGTTGCAACAAACGCAGGACAAATCAAGACTGGTTCACTTTCACGTACAGACCGTATCGCTAAATACAACCAATTGCTTCGTATCGAAGACCAACTTGGTGAAGTAGCTGAATACCGTGGATTGAAATCATTCTACAACTTGAAAAAATAATCCATCTTAATGGGTAATAGCAGTAAAAAGCTATAAACTAGGCACTTTGGGGCTACCTCCCCGAAGTGCTTTTTTCCTTTTACTACCCCTTTAACTACCCTTTCATAATATTTTTTAATTTTTGGATATAGTAAGAGGGTTGATCCAAGCTGGATCACCCTTTCACTTTTATAAGTTATTGATTGCAGTTTCAAAGTATGAAACGGCTTTTTTTGCGTTGTTTTCTGATAGATGGCTATAGATGTCCATTGTCATTGCAAGGGTGGAGTGGCCCATACGGTGTTGAAGGATTTTAGGTTCAATACCACAATTCGCCATTAGGCTAGCGTGAGTATGTCTGAAACCATGAAAGCCAACATCAGATACCCCAGCACTTTTAAAGTGTTTCGATAGTCTTTTAAGTAACGTAGGGGCCCAGGCATAATCATCTACTAACGTAGAAAAAACGACAGTAGGAGCAGTTCCTAACTTCATTGCTTCTAAACGTTGGCGCTTATGGTATTTTTCTAAAATCCTAACTGTTTCAGCGTCTATATTTATAGATCTAATACCGCTTTTAGACTTTGGACTATTTATAGTACGTAGTCTATTTAGAGTCTTTGTAATGGATATGTTCTGATTTTTAAAATCGATATCTGACCACTCCAGGGCTAAAAGCTCACTAATTCGGCAACCAGTAGCAAGTAGTACACTATACAATGTGTAATCATAGAGATTTTTATATTTCGTTTGGTCTAACTGATCCATATAATTCAGAAACTTTTTAAGTTCCAGATCGTTTAGATATTTGACCGCCTTCTCTTCATGTTTTACCCTTCTAGGGACAACTACCTCCCGTGCTGGATTAATTGAAATAATTTGCATCGATACGCCATACTGAAAAATTCTAGTATTTACATTGTGGAGTAGAGGGTAATTAAGAAAAGCTCCTTTTTCTCCTTGATTTGCCTTACTAGCCCATTTATTTACCTGGGTTTGTATTAAAGGAGTGGTGATCTTATCTACTCTATACACTCCAAAAACTGGGAGTAAATGCTTTTTTACAAGCCCTTTGATGCTTTGTTGTGTATTTGGCTTTACACTATTTTTGTAGCTATCCCACCAGATATTAAATAGTTGATTGTATGTTACAATTTCAACACGTTTTTTAGTGGTGTATCCATTTTCTGCAAACTCATTAATAGCTTCCCGTGCTTTTATTTTAATTGCTGATTTAGTTAAGGCGGTAACAGTGGTACGGGCCTTTTTCCCCGTCATCTGATCTACACCTAAATAAACACTAGCACGGTAAACAGTTTGGCCATTCTTTTTTACTACGGTTTTGATATTCATTTTTCTTTCCTTTCCATCAACAGGCAAGCGGATAGGTGAGAAAAGAAAATAATTTATTTTAAAATAGCATTTTTAAGCTCTAGAGAGCCTGTAAATCATTTTTGATAACAGTATAAGGGTATTAACCCCTGTACGCTATAAGGCTTAAAACAGGGGTATTTAAGTCTTATAATACAAGAATTAAAAAAGTATTGCTAGAAAAACAAATCAATGATATACTACAGGTGTGTTAGTGTATATCTATAATTTGCGTTTTGGTACATTAACACTGTTCATAGAGTTGAATATTTAACTCCATAAATTGCACCGTATTTTTTACGGTGTTTTTTATTTAATAAAAAAGAAAAGAAGCCAACTTTTTGTTGACTTCTTTTCTATAAACCCATTTTGTGAGCCAAGGTCTTTCTCCCTGTTTCTGTATAATGATAGTAACATCATTATTTCAAAAAAAGTCAACACATTTGATAAAGATTGAATTAAAAAAATTTTTTTAATCCTTAATTCAGATTTGTCGAATGTAGATATATTATCTTGGTATTTCTGAATAATAATATTACATTCTTCCAATCGTCTATAATTTAGTTCATCGGAGCATAGTTTTTTTGTGAAGATAAAAATAGGTTAATGATATCAATTATTTTAGGATAATGAACTAAACCAAGATTAATCCTCATTGAATTTGCGTAGGACTTTGTTTTAGCATCAGGTTGCTTCACATGATCCTTACTATCAAAAAGATTAATTAAGAAAACATTATTGTGAGCACAGGAATTTCTTATATTCTTAATTAGTTTATGTTGTGAAGTGTACAAGGGGTCTGGCTTTAAAGCTACCTTTCTTGTATATAATTCAGAAAGTGATGTAAAAGCTCCATAACTAATAACTTCTAAAAATACCCAAACTGACAAAGTTGTTCGCTTCTGAAACATATCTCTTTTATATTTATTAGAACGAAAACTCATCAATTATTTTTGAAAATTTTTTTCAGGATACTCATCTTCAAACTCTTCAATGATAGAGTATCCATTTTCACTTTCTTCCTCTGTAAGAATGGCCATCAATTTAGTTTTCAAAGAATGTTCTACATCTAAGCACATTAATAAGAGTAATTCTCTCAATCTTACATCTAAAGAGGCGCAAACAGTTAAGTCTAAGAAATCCAAATTTTTCATACTTTCCTTCTGGTGTTTTTAGGAAAGTTTTTTTCTATAGCTTGAAATTTTGTAGTAATAGCTTCGATTTTTTTAAGATAAGTAATTACTTCTTCCTTACTATGATGATTAAATGAAATATTTTTTTCTCATTTAATCTAGTGCATAAATCATCAAAGCTTAATTTTGGTTTATCCATTTCTAACTTCCTTATTAAAGAGTATCATTTTTGGTTTTTTAAAATTTATCAGTATACTTACTGGCAACAAAATAACGTAACAATATTCTGATGTTGTCTTTAATTTCTTTAGGCGAATTGGTAAAATTCATTAATTATCTTCATTATACTCTTTTAGAAGGGCCGTACCATGATCTTTATCATATAAGGTAGAAACTAACTCCATAACAAGTTTTTTATCAGAAGTTGAGAGAGTTAAAAAACTACATAAAAAATCTTTAAAAAATAAAGGCAAGAAACCTAGAGCAATATAGGTATTTGTAACATTATTTGTAGGTTCTTCACTTTCCTCTTCTAATGTTCCAGGGAAAGCTTTAAGAATTAAATCAATAATATTTTGTTCGATTAAAGGAATAGTATCAGTAGTAGTTACAAGAGATAAATTCCATTTTCCTTGTTTTCGTTTGCTTTCATTATATTCGAGGATTATTTTTTCAAGTTCAGGATTGGTGTGCAAAAGTTTTTTAATATCTTTATAGCTGTCTAGTGCTTCATTTTCAATATTGTAGTATTCTTCAAAACCTAGTAAGTATCCTACACTTACACCAAAATAATCGGCTAACTGTTGGGCTTTCTCTGGTTTAATCTGTCTTTCATTCTTTTCCCAGTATATGTAAGTTCTTTTTGTTACACCTATTCTGTCAGCTACCTCTTGTTGAGTAACTCCAACTTTTCCATTTTCTTTTTTATTCAGTCTAAGTTCTTTTAGTCTATTCATTTATAAGTAACACCTTTCGAGATTATTATAACACGTTTTTGTTTTATGGTGAAAAAAAATTTCAACTTTTTTAAAAAAACATATTGACAATGAACAAAAAGTGCAATATAATGTTCATGTCAGCAGATGTTGAACAAAAATTACAACATATTCCAATGAACACCTTTCACCTTATTGGAGTTGATTAGTAAAGGAGGTATAACATGAAAAACAATATGAGACTGTTATTAGCAAAGCAACGAAAGAAAACATCTGATGTTGCAGAGGCTACAGGTATTTCAAAAAGTACGCTCACCGCTCTATACTATGAACGTGCTAAAAGTCCCACTATAGATACCTTAAAAAAAGTATCAAGCTATCTAGGAGTTACTATTGATGAATTTCTTAATGTAAATGACTGATAGTAGCACCAATTAATACTTAGAATGATGATTAATTTACATACAAAAATCATCGATAATAAAAAAGAATTGTAGAAAAAAGGATACAAAATGGATACAAAAATTTCATTTACAGACTTTAAAGAGTTTATTGACACTACCACATTTGAGGCAGAAAACATTATTTTACCACCAGAAAATGGAATGTTAGTTAAATGGGCAGATGATAACGCTCAAGCGTGGAAAATGATCCAAGAAATGCTAGAAAATGGAGAACTAAAGTATACTCCCAAAAAATGATAAAAAAGGACAACAAAAAAGTCACTTAGTAACAAGCATGAATCAAAAGAAGAAAGGAAACTTATTATTTAAATGGATATTCATGAAGAATTTGAAACAATTACTAATAGCAAGGGCCTACCAATTCCAAAATATCTTAAGGATTTTAAAAAGCTAGTTGAGAAAGATAGAGAACTAGCTGAATATCTTTATATGAACTACGAGGAATTAGAAAGTGAAGATTTGGGCGCATATCTGGGAGTGGTAGAACAGGGAATTAGTTGGATTCTAGATCTTATCGAAAGTAAAGACTTGCTTTATAAACCCAAGTCAGGGAAAAAAGCATGAAACAAGATAACAAAAAAGTCACTTACTCAAAATTTGGCGATGGCGAGTAAGCAACTAATATCAAATATAGGTACGTAGAAAGAGAGTTTTTCTAAATACTTTTTATGTACCTAGTATAACAGAAAATAGCGAGGTACACAATGAGTAAAAGAAAGATTTCCCCTTCTACGCAAGAGATTTTACAAAAAATCTATGAAGGAAAGAGCCTTAAAAATGATATTTATTTCAGGCAAGTACAGGTAACTCTTGAAATTATGGGAAAATCAACCGCAAGCGATATAAATCGCCTAAAAGCTATCCAGTTACAACAACAAGCATTGAATGAAATTCCAGATGATATTTATAATGAGCTAACAGAGGTATATAGTTAATGAATGTTGTTAACCATTATCCAAGATTATTAAATAGAGCAGTGAATTTAGTTTCACAATTATATAATGGTGAAATTAAACGAAATGATTTTGATAATGCTTGGAAACGTTTAGGAAATCAAATTGAACATGAGAAAAAACTAAAAAAATAAAACACTTATCAAGATCAGGCAAGCGGATAGGTGAGAGAAGAAAGTTGTAATAAAAAAGCGTGCTGACAGAGCAATTCTAAGGCTTTGTTTAGTAAATTAATGGATATCTATCCATGAAAAACTGCTATAAACCGCCTATAGATTAGAAAAATAGCTGATTTAGAGGGGGTTAGAAGTTAAAAAGAGAATGAGGAAAATAAAATGAATGAATGGAATTTACCAACTGACAAAACCATTATTTTACTTGTAATTCTATTTAAAATTGTATGGAAAATATGGAATAGAGCAAGTCCAATCAAACTAGTTGAAGAAAAAGAAAAGGTAGAAGTTTCAAAAGGATTAAATCCAGATTATGGGGCTTATGTTTGGTTAGCTGGCAAGCGTTTTAATTGAAAGGGGTAAGGATATGGAAATACTTTCAAAGGAAATTCAATTGGAATGGCTTCAAACTCAAAAAGAGACTTTAGAAACCCTTGTCAATTTAGAAATGGAACGAAAAGGCAAACTAGATCTTATTACTAGAGAAGAATTAAAAGAGGCTCTAGGAGTTTCTGGAGAAACCTTAAGAAACTGGGAAATAATGGGTTTAAAACGATTTCAAACACCTATGGAAAGAGCTAGAAAAGTTTATTACCGCCCAAGTGATATTTATTTGTTCTTATCAGTGAGGTGAGAGAAATGGAAATAAAGTATTTTGAACCGCTTATAGAATTTAATGAAGCGTTTTATAACACCCAATTAGATATTTTGTGGTTGCCTTTTGGGATAGACAAAGAAAGCGAAAAGAAGATTATCGAGTATTTTGAAGAGGTGAAAAGATGTATAGACAAGTGATTTTATTTCTACAAGAACAAAAGATAAAAGATTTTGACTTTTTGAAGGAAACTCCTACTAGGGTTTATAAAAAGAATGAGTGGTACGCTTTTATTTACTATGAACCAATGGGGGAAAATCTGACAGAACAAGTAAGTCCTAAAATGCTTATCCAAGTAGTAACCAACTCTAAAGAGCTAGAAAAAAAGGGCTGGAAGTTAGTACGTAATTTCCCTATTAGTAAATTACAAGGGGATTTACTAGCGTTCTTACAGTTATATGAAGTCTATAAATTTAGAAGTTATAAATGGGTATGGTTTAGAATTTAATGGGCCATTACTGGAATATGTTGCGTATGGCTTAAATGATCGAACAGAAGTATCTACTTTTTTAAAAATGATGGTTGGGGCTGGATATGATTTAGAAATAATCATACAGATCTTTTCAAATATCGTAAAAAAGAAATCTCTTGCCCGTGATTTTGTTGAATTGATAAACCGTTATGAGGTGTCAGTATGAATGTAAAAGGAGCATTAGAAATCATTAAGCAAGAAGAACAAAGCAATACTATCCCCTTTCAAAAACCACCAGAAGAAGTAAGAAAACTAACTACTTTTGTGAGTTGGAAAAAGACTGTAAGAGAGTATTTAGATAAATTTAATAATGATCGTCTGAAAAGCTTGATAGAAAAGGGTGCAACAGAAGAAGGAGCAAAAAAAGAAATAGATAAGCCGTTAAGTCATACAATGGTAGCAAGTATAATGTTAGATCTGTTTAATTTTTGCCGTATTGATAGCGAGGAAGGGGTAAGCCCTGTATATATCTATGATCCAGATAAAGGTATTTATATAAACGATCTGGAGTTTTTAAAGGACATTATTAACGTGATTGAGTACCGCCATAATGAACGTAGAGCAAACGACTGTATATATTCATTGAGACGACAGACACCACGAAAACAATTAGAGGATAACCTAAATTACATCATTGTAGGCAATGGTATTTACAATCGAACAACTAAACAGTTAGAGTCTTTTACTCCGTCTAAAATATACACTAGCAAAATTAAAACCAAATATAACCCAAACGCCCAGAGGGTAAACATAAAGGGGTGGGATTTTGAGAGCTGGCTTCTAGATCTCTTTTCAGGAGATAAAAGCCTTTATCGACTAGCATTACAACTATTACACGCCTGTATCAGAGGGGAGAGTTTAGGGAAAATGTTTTGGTTTATTGGAGAAGGTGGAACAGGGAAAGGGACACTCCAAGAGCTTTTTATAAATCTTGTTGGGCGTGAAAACATAGCTAGTATAAAGATTACGGATTTAGATGTAAACAATCGCTTCACACTGGCCCAAGCGTTAGGAAAGAGGGCAGTTATTGGGGACGATATTCAACAAAAGGCACTCATTAAAGATACCTCTAAACTATTTTCTCTAGTAGGTGGGGATACTGTTTCGGTTGAAAAGAAGGGGAAAGATGCCTATAGTGCTTATATAAAGACTGTTGTTATTCAATCAACAAATGAAATGCCAAGGCTAGACGGTGATAAAAACGCTATAATGAGAAGAATGGTAATCCTTCCATTTCAAAGAGTTTTTTCAGATGGGATAAAAAAACCCAATCGAGCTATTAAGTATGATTACATCAAGAGAAAAGAAGTATTAGAGTATGTTTTGAAGTTAGTAATAGATTTAGAATTTGACGAATTTATTCAGCCAAAAATATCAAGAAAATACTTACTAGACTATCAACAATCTTTAGACACAATCCAGCAATTTGCTGATGAACTATTTCAAGATATTCAATCAACGTTTTTGCCTAATGATTTTGTCTGGTGGCGATTTACTGGTTTTGTGGAGTTTCATAATCACCAAAGTAGTTATACTAGCCAAGGGTTAAATAAGAAATTTGAGAAGTATTTACCGAGCGAATGGAGAAAAACAAAGTATCCTATCACCATTCCAAAAGGTCAAGAATTGCCCAAAGGGTTTAAACCGAAAGAAGACACCCCGAATTATCAAAATAAAACATATCGTTTTACACCTTCTAAAACTGTGAGAGGTTACGAAAAAACCACTACAGAACATACACATGAAATACACTAAATTGTATAAGTGTAGTAGTTGTAAAATATTGATACAATTGAGTTTTATTATATATTACTACACTACTACACTTAAACAATATAAATAATAATAAAAGAGTGTTGTATATCTGTATATATACTCTTATAAGAAATTCCGAGTTAGAAAAATAAGTGTAGTAGTGTAGTAAAAACGTGAAAACCCTTGTAGGACAAGGAGTTTAAGGTTTGGGAGGAATTTCCTAAGTGTAGGAGCAATTCTTAAGTGTAGGAAAAAAGAATAATTTTTAAAGAAAAAGAGGTCTCAAAATGGAAGAAAGTAAATTGAAAAAATATTTAGAAGAAGGCTATATTTTATTTTATAAAAATGGTATAATAGAAGTAGAGAAAGCGCCCATGTTTGGCGAAATTAATTTGAGCTATTCAGATGGTAAGCTTAATCTATTAACAAAAAGAGAAACAAAAAAATATGTCTATTGAGAACAACTCAGGGGCGTACCGTAAGCAATAATGCTAATGGTATGCCCCTTTTTGTATATCAAGAAAGGAGGTGTGGGCTATGGAAAGAAATGTTTTCCCTGATTATGTTGTAGGTGCTAAATTTTCAATGGATCCAGAAAAAAGGAAGAAAATCTTTTCAAACTGTAAAAAGAGTGAAAAGAACTTAAATAAAAAGGAAACGTGAGATTTTAGAAAAATATGTCAAACATCAACAACAATCAGAAACTAGAGCAGATGATCTTGAAAGTTCGGAGGGTTCTAAAGGACAAGATAACCGCTAGGAACTTTAGAAAAAACTACAAGCAAAGAGCAGATATAAAAAGATAAAAGGAGAAAAACAAAAATGAAAATTGACTTAAAAAATAAAAAAGAAAAATTAGAAAATTATATTCGTAGTATTGGTTATGAAACAACTGGCCTTGAATTGAAAAAGTGATCAAGCTATTATTGATAAAGCTATTATTGATAGTTACAAACAAGATGAAAAGAAAGATCTAGTTTCTCTAATTGATATTATCGAAGTAACTAGCAAAGATGGAAAGTATGAAGAAATTGACTTAGACAAGGTAGGAATGATTGAGATTGGTGATACAATTGGTGGCAATCGAAATGAAGAAGCTAAGACAGATTTTCTAGAAGTTGATTATAAGATAAAGACATTTGGGGGATTTCTTAACCTATCAAAAGAACAAATTGATGATGGTATGTATAATCTAGATTCATTCCTAGGAAATAGTATTGCTAAACTTGAGCGTAAAACTATGAACAAAGGAATTGGGAAAGTCCTAACACTTGCGACTGCAAAAAGTATTGCTTCTATCAATGATATCAAAGATCTAGTAGCTCTAGTGAACCCTGAGCGAGAAGTTTCAATTGTAGTTACTAATTCTTTATTTAACCACTTAGAAAAGTTGGTAGATAGTTCAGGCTTACCAATTCTTAAAGTTAACAAGGAAAATGGAACTAGTGAAACATTCTATACTGATCATTTTGTAGTAGTAGATGATACTACATTAGGAAACGCTGGAGATAAGCTTGCGTTTGTTGGAGATCTGAAGAACTACGCTAAACTGTTCAAATACAATCAGACATCTGTAAAATGGGTTACAGACTTTAAAACATATTCTGAACGACTTGCGCTATACACACGTTTTGACGTTAAGAAGGTTCAACCAACATTAGGTTATTTTGCAACTTGGAATTAAGTAAGAGGTAGTTAAATGGAGTTAGATTTATCAAAGTACCCTCTACAAGAACTTTATAAAAGATTTGAAGAGGTGGAACAGAAAGAGGCCAATGTTTCAAAGTTTGAAAAAACTGTCTTAGATGAAAAAGTAAAATTACAAAATTTTGAAGGATTTAGCCTTGATGATCTGGAAAGTTTAATAAATGGTAACGAGGTTATTTCACACGATCAATTGAACTTACTAACAAAAAAATTAGAAAGTGTATCCAGAGAGCTTAAAGATATTAAAACAATTTTTCAAAGTGAAGTTCCTGTTTATATCCATTTTGAAACACGGAGACGATTTAGAAAAAGTGGTTTAGAAGCTTCTTACAAAAAAACTATTAAACATATCATAAAGGAGTTTGAAAAACTTCGATCAATTGAAAAAGAAGTGCAAGAGATCAATGATAAGATAGTAAAAGAAATTTCTAATAAACATAGTCTTTCAGGGTGTAGAACAGAGTTAGACCTAAACGCTATTACACCTCTATTTAAACCAGAGGTAAGCGGTGAGATCTACCTAAATTCAGAAATTAAGAAAGCTAAGGAATTTTTAAAGTAATTCATTTTATATATAGCGGTACTCAACAAGTATCGCTATTACTTTGATTTTTATAGACTTTAACACAATGAGGCAAGCATAAACTGAAAAAATGAAATGCTTAATATCCTTTTAATAGCAAGGGAAGAAGGAAGATGGTGAGTTTCACAGAATGTAAGATATGTTAAACTGGAGGGAATAACAAGGCGACAATGACAGAAAAAACACTGGTAAGAAGGTGTTACAATGTAACAACAGGTAAATACTATGTAACACCTTCTTAAGTTGAAGGGATAGGCTTAAATGAGATAAGGAAAGTAGAATTACATAGAATATAGGCCCTAATAAGTGAAATAAGGGTCATTTAAAAGGCCTGATAGTATTTGTATAGGGAGGGGTAATATTGCTTACTAAGGGACAATTAGACAGGCTAGATGAAGAGCTAGACCGTTACAAGAACATAGAGAATAAAATATTTTTGAGAAGACAAGAAATAATTTATAATAAAAAGTTTACTGAACATTCGAGTGGTTCAAATAAAATCAGTAATCCAACTGAAAATACCATTATAAGGCTAGAAAGTGATATAGTGTTACGAAATTTAGAGCTTTTTAAGGAAATAGTAGATCTATTACTAGAAAAATTAACTCCAGAACAGAAAATTTTATTTAAAATGCACTGGCTGGGTGAACAATTAACATGGGAGGAAATATCAGAAAGACTTGATAGACCAGTGAGAAGAATTAAAAAGCAAAGAAGAGCTATAATAGAGGCTTATGCTAATATGATCAACCTATAAGAGATTAAATAGATAATTAAATAAGAAAAAAATTAAAAAGAAAATATAAAATAAGTTACTTGAATAATCATTTATTTGTTATTTTTCCAAAAAAACCAAAATTTGATTTTTCTGTAAAATTTAATTTTATCAATTCTTGAATTTTTTTCAAGATCCCCCTCTTTAAAAAAAGATTTTTTTGATCAATCGGGAAACCGGTGATTAGAAAGTTTTTCCAAGTCGGAGGCTTCCAGATAAAAAGGGGTTGAAAAACTAGCTTAAAATAGCCCAGATTGGCTACTTTTTGGAATTTAGAAATATATTGAGAGATAATAGCTATACATTTGTTTTTGTATGGCTATTTTTTTATATTAAAAAAAGCCCCAAAAATTTTGGAGCTTAATTCTTGCCTGTTGAACTCATTAGATTTAGTTCCCTTTTTACTACCCTTTGATTTGTCCCAGCGTGTTTCACTTTGCCTATAATTGAAAAAGTAAGGCGCTTTTTATCATTAGGTTGTATTAGTTTTTGTCATGCTTTTTTGGTTTTTTTATAACCTTAAAAAAATAATCTAGTTAACTAGATATAAAAGATCCTTGAGTTTTTCTCAAGGATCTTTTTGTTATCGGGCCAAACAAAAAATCCTCAACTATCTAGTTGAGGAATCGTTTGATTAGAACAAGCCTTTGATTTTATCTACAGCACCGCTGACTAGATCGTTTCCAGCGACAAGTGCTTTCGCTTGTTCTAAGTAGTCACCAAGGTTATCCTTGTTGTCATCGATGAATTTTTTAGCAGCATTGAAATCTTTCTTTTCGATCATTTCTTTGACTTGGTTAAACAAATCCATTGGGTTCATGAGTTTTCTCCTATAAACTATTTATTAATATCACTATTTAATCATTTTTTTCAACCAAACTAGCAAGCGTTTTTGATTGTTAGTTGAAGAGGACACAAACCGCCTCTGGTACGTAGAAATCATGGCTCAATTCAGTCAATCGACCAGTTTCTTTGTCGCGTTTAAAAAAACAGTGGCATTGTCTGAATCTTGATGGACCGCAATGAGGTATTCTTGGTCTGGGACTAAGAATGAAATCACGCGGATTGAGACCATTGGTTGGAACGATTTCAAGAAGCACTAGGCTACCATCTGCCAAGATTTCATAGACTGCAATGGAATTATGAGCTCGATTTGAGGCATAGAGGAATTTCCCATCCTCGGAGAGGCGAATAGCAAAGCAGCCCATTTTTTTGACCTTCATAATCTTCTGGTAGAGTGGAGATGGTTTGGAAATGTTCAAAGTAGCCAAGTCCATCATAGAAAAAGGACATCGATGGTGGCATTTAGTTCATTAATCAGGTAGGCAGTCTTATAATGAGAATGGAAAATGATGTGACGCGGACCAGCACCTGGAGCTAGTTTGGTAGGTTTGAGCTTCAGTCAGTTTTCCCCAAGATCATCGACTTTGGTAGACTACTACTTGATCAGTGCCCCAAATCACAAGTGATAAGCAACTTATCGGGAGTAAGATCTGCATAGTGAACATGGGGGACTGGATCTGATTTTTCGTGAGGTCCCAGAACCCGTGATGAGTCGCTTGATCGACGAAAGGTTAAATGGCCCATCATCATGGATGCGATAAGAGAGCACTTGTCCCTTGTGGTAGTTGGCTCCATAGACCAAACCCACGCGCTTCATCAACAGAGACATAGCAGAGGGGGCGCCCTTCCTCAACCACATGATTGATCAACTGGTGGTCAGGGACTAAAAGCTCGCAATTCCACCCAAGACCCTCTGGTCTGCTCCCAACACTGTACAAGAAACCCAGCTTTTCGAAAAGAGCGAGATAGGTTGGGATTTGGCTCTTGAGCGACTAGTTGCAAGTCACTAAGTTGACCAGTTCGATTCATCGAAAGAAGCTTTATAAATTCCTTTTTGGAGTCTCGTTTGGTATAGGTTCCGAAATAAATATCTTGCATCACATGCACCTCGACTTTGTTGATAGCTCCATTATATCAGAAAAAGAAGGGGATGGAAAACGATAAGATGAAGGATTGAGTAGGTTAGGAACAAAAAAACCAGTTCACGTTCAGCTTTATCGTGAAATTATGGACTAAAAAAATGCTAAAATAAAAAAACAGATTGAAAAACGAAGGAGATTCCTGTGGAACATAAAAGAAAAAAAGATTTTTAGTTTATCCTGGTTTTTTTAAATGGTTTGTTGATAATAAAGCCATTACTGTTTTTCCTAGTAGCCTTTGCTAATGGGATTGAAATATTTCTAGTCCTCAGTAAGATTAGCTTTTATTTTTTTACACCCCTGTTAGAGTTTGGAGCACTGTCATGCTACCAGTCATTATTTCAGGGTCTACTCTATTATTTGTTGAAATCCAATCGTCGACTTTTTAGAAAGGCACCGGGTTAAGAGGATTATTGCGATTTCCATCGTCTTTTATCTTGATTGCGCTTCTCATATTTATGGGGGCTTGGCCGTCGCTATTCCAGCTATCCAGCGTCAGGTTCTTAGCTTTTCATGCAGAATCTACCAGACTACTTGGAAAAAGGCCAATATGACCATTGATGATATCTTAGATAACAAAGTGGCTCCTGAAATCAAGCCCCAACTAGATGAATGGACCAGCCAATTGTCACAGAAACATCACCAGCTGGGCTAGTTCATTTTTCAGCCCGTGCAGTCAACTGGGTCAGCAATCTGATTAGTGTTGCCTCTCAGGTTATTGTGGCTTTGATTATTATGCCCTTTCATCGTTTTCTATCTCTTTGAGAGATGGAAAGAACCTGAAAAGGGCAGATCATCCGCTTTCTTACCAACCAAGATTCGTGAAATCAGCAGGCAAAGGTACTGTCTGATGTCAATACACAATTAGCCAATTATGTCAGAGGTCAGATCACCGTTGCTATCATCGTAGCTTTGATGTTTCATTCTTTCTGTTTAAGATCATTGGGCTTCGTTACGCGGGTGACTCTTGGTGTAACCGCTGGTTTTTCTGAACTTGATTCCCATACTTGGGTAGTTTCTTGGCCATGCTCCCAGCCTTAGTCTTGGGGCTTGGTGGCAGGACCAGAGATGTTTGTCAAAGTCGTTATTGTCTTTATTGTTGAGCAAACCATTGAGGGACGTTTCGTTTCCCCACTTGTCTTGGGGTAGTCAGCTCAATATCCACCCAATCACGATTCTGTTTGTATTGATTACTTCTGGCTCTATGTTTGGAATCTGGGGAGTCTTCTTAGGAATCCCAGTTTACGCTTCAGCTAAAGTTGTCATCAGTGCTCTATTTGAGTGGTACAAAGATGTCAGTGGCTTGTACGAAAAGGACGAAATTGAGGAAATTCAACGTGAAGAATAGTCAAAAAATTCTAGAAGCAATTGAGAAACAAGAGTTAGATCGCTTGCCGGCTTATTTGGAAAAGGCTTTGCTAGAAGACGATCCAGCAACCTTGTTAGAATTGGGCCAGTATTTTTGAAAGTATTGGTTTTTTTATCCTGAAGCCAAGCAAACCTACTTGCATCTGAGAGATGATTATCCAGAGGTCTATCTGAGTCTAGCGACCATTGTAGCCGAGGATGGTCTAATGGAAGAAGCCTTTGCTTATTTGGAAGAAATCCCTGAAAGTTCGGAATGGTATTTAGCCAGTCTCTTGGTCAAGGCAGACCTCTATCAAAGTGAGGGCTTGGCAGATGTGGCTCGGGAAAAGCTGATGGAAGCTGCAAGCCTTTCAGATGACCCTATTATTCAACTAGGCTTGGCAGAGATTGATCTGGAACTCGAAAATTACCAAGAAGCCATTCAAGAGTATGCTCAGTTAGACAACCGTCTCATTTTAGAAGAAACAGGCATTTCCACCTATCAGCGGATTGGCTATGCCTATGCGAATCTGGGTCGATTTGAGGCTGCCATTGAGTTTTTAGAAAAGGCCTTAGAAATCGAGTTTGATGACCAGATTGCCTTTGAATTGGCAACCCTTCTCTATGACCGAGAAGAGTATCAACGGGCGCTGATCTACTTCAAGCAGATCGATACATTGTCACCAGACTTTGAAGGGTATGAATACGGCTATGCCTTGGCTCTACAAGCTGAGAATGACCGAGAAACAGCGCTAGCGATAGCAGAGCAGGGGATCCAAAAGAATCCTTTTGACGCCTACCTCCTCCTTCTAGCTTCCCAGTTGGCCTACGAGTTGCACCAGCCAGAAAAGGCAGAAAACTATCTGTTAGAAGCCAAAGAAGTGGCTGAGGACCTCGAAGATATCGCCCTTCGCCTAACAACCCTTTATTTGGAACAGGAACGCTATGAAGACGTCCTTGAATGGCAAGATGTGGAAGTGGAGAATGTGGTCACCCGCTGGAATATCGCTCGTGCCTTGGTAGCACTCGAAGAGGTTGAAAAAGCAGATCCAATCTATGAAGAGCTCTACCCAGATTTGAAAGAAAATCCAGAGTTCTTAGAAAGCTATAGTTTCCTCTTAAGAGAGTTGGGGGATATTGCAAAAGCCCGAGAAGTGGCAGAAGGCTATTTGCAGCTAGTGCCAGATGATGGGCAAATGCAAGCTTTCTATGAGAGCTTGCTAGAAGAATAAGAGTTTGGCTCTTGTGGGAGTGGGACTAGGAACAAGTATGTATATTTGTTCTGGCCCGCTCTTTTTTAATCAGTCTTTCTGTTATTGTTCTTGAGAATATGGTATACTGGAAGGGCTAAAAAGAAGACAAGATGAATGAGGGAGAAAAAATGGAACCGGTGAAATTGTTTCAATACAATACCTTGGGGGCTTTGATGGCAGGTCTCTATGGGGGATCCTTTACCATTAAAGAATTACTAGAGCACGGAGATTTAGGAATTGGGACCTTGGACTCAATCGATGGCGAATTGATTGTCTTAGATGGCAAGGCCTATCAAGCTAAGGGGTCAGGAGAGGAGCCAGAGATTGTGGAAGTATCTCCAGATGCGACTGTCCCCTATGCGGCCATTGTTCCCCATCAGGCCGAAGTGATTTTTCGGCAACGCTTTGAAATGACAGATGAGGAATTAGAGGCTCGCATTGAATCTTATTACGATGGTGAAAATCTTTTTCGTTCGATTAAGATTCATGGTGATTTTGCAAAAATGCATGTGCGCATGATTCCCAAATCGACCTCGGAAACCAAATTTGCAGATGTGGCGACCCATCAGCCAGAATTTACACGAGAAAATGTTACAGGAACCATTGTTGGTTTTTGGACGCCAGAGATGTTTCATGGGGTCAGTGTAGCAGGCTATCACCTTCACTTTATCTCAGATGACCATACCTTCGGGGGCATGTCATGGATTTTTGTCATCAAAGAAGGCATCGTTGAAGTTGGAGCTATTGACCAATTGGACCAACGCTTCCCCGTCCAGGACCGCCAGTATCTTTTTGCCAAGTTTAATGTTGACCAGGTCAAAGAGGATATTGACAAATCAGAATAAAACAAAGGCTGAGATTGTTCTCAGTCCTTTTTATTACTCATTGATACGCATGGATTTGATTTTTTCTTCTTCAGGGGTGACCCGTAGGGTTTTCTGACCGGTATAGGTTACAAAGCCAGGTTTTCCTCCGGTTGGTTTGTTGAGCTTCTTGGTTTCAATCATGTCGACTTGGACCAGATTGGAGAGGCGTCCCTTAGAGAAATAGGCTGCCAGCTCAGCTGCATCGGTTTTGACCTCATCTGAAGGGTTGAGGTTACCTGTAATGACCACGTGACTACCTGGAATATCCTTGGCGTGGAACCAGAGTTCGTCTTTTTTAGCCATTTTGAAGGTCAATTCTTCGTTTTGAAGATTATTCCGGCCGACCAGAATAATGGTTTTGCCGTCTGAGGCTAAGTACTTCTCTGGTTTTTTCCGTTTGTGGATCTTTTCTCGGTTGCGTCGTTTGATAAAGCCTGTTTGGATCAGCTCTTCGCGAATCTCGGCTACTTCAGAAAGGCTGGCTTGGGCCAGAGCAGTTTCGACTGTTTCCAGGTAGGAGATGGTTTCCTTGGTTTCCTGGATGAGAGAGGTCAAATGTTTGACAGCTTCTTTTAGCTTCTGGTAACGCTTGAAGTAGCGTTGTGCATTTTGACTGGGGGTCAAGGCCTTATCCAAGGCAATAGTTATAGGTTGATTGGTATAGTAGTTGTCCAAGGTGACCTGGTCTTGATCATTTGGGACCTGATGAAGGAAGGTAGTAAGCAGTTCCCCTTTTTGACGGAACTCTTCGGCATTTTCTGTCGCTGCCAGTTCAGCTTCCTGTTTGGCCAATTTTTTCCGGTTCTTTTCTAGGTCATTGTCCACTTTGCGGATGAGTTCCCCAGCTTGTTGTTGGACTCGGTCGCGCTCGGCCTTGTCTAAGTAATAGTGGTCGAGTAGATCCGATAAGGTCTCAAAGGTCTCCTCCTGGCTATCAGCAAAAGCGATAGCAGCGAAGGATTTCTTCGTTAGACGGGGATCTGTTGGAGCTTCAAAGAAAGCCCGGAAGGTTTTTAATTTTTCTCCACTTTCTAATCGACTAGCCAATTCTTGAGCAGTATCTCGACCAAGCCCTTGGAAATGGGTTTGAAGGTTTTTAGGTGTCAACTCTTCTCTGTGAAGAAAGGCGAATAAGGCTTCGTCTTTAATGGTAAAGGGGTTGACCGCTTCGGTTTTTGGAGGAGCTAGATAGGTCGAACCTGGTAGGATGGTCCGGTAGCTGTTTTGAGAGAAGCCCACATGCTTGATCGCTTCGATGATTTTTCCAGTCGCCTTGTCCAGAAGAATGATATTACTGTGCTTACCCATGATTTCAATGATCAGGGTCACAGAGATATCATCTCCAATCTCATTTTTTTATTGGAGACGGCAATTTCTAAAATCCGGTCATTCTCCACTTGCTGGATCTGCTCAATGACTGCCCCTTGGAGATACTTGCGCATGACCATGATAAAGGTATTAGGGAAGGCAGGATTCTCGAAGTTGGTCTGGGTCCGTTGGATCCGCCCAAAAACAGAGTGAGAAGACAGCAAAAGTTTTTTTGATTCTTGCGGTTGCTACGAATTTGTAAAACCAACTCTTGTTCAAAGGGTTGGTTAATTTTTTGGATGCGACCATTTAAGAGTTCGCTTTGTAATTCATTCACCATATGGTGTAAAAAAAATCCATCAAAAGACATGGGGTTCCTCAACATTCTAGACTAGTTCTAGTAAATTATATCAAAAAAGTGCCTGAAAACCTAGAAAGAAGCCGGTATTCACTCCTTGTAAAAGGGCCCGTTAGAAAATGAATTTCAGGAAATAACGAACGTTTTCAAAAAAAACATAAAAAAGTATTGACAAGGCTTTACAGAAACATTTACAATGGATTTACAATTAGAAAAGTAATAAATGAAAATTTATTAGAGAGCTCACGGCTGGTGAAAGTGAGTAGTGGACATTTATGAAATTGGACTAATGATGAGATGAATTTGAAACAATAAAAATTCGGTCGGCACACCTTATCGTGCAACTTGTTGCTAGACAAGACAGAGATATGGGAGGAGTTTATCCATTTTCCCATAAGTGAGGTGGCACCGCGATGACACGTCCTCACATAGCTATAGCTATGTGTGGGCGTGTTTTTTGTTTCAAAAAGAAGGGAGAAAAGAAGATGAAGAAACGATGGCGACTCAGCCTTTAACAAAGAAGCGAAAAACGAAAAAATAAATAATTGAGGTAAAAAATATGAAAAACAAACGTGTATTAGGAATGATCGGTGCTTTGCTCGCTGTTATTTTGGTAGCTGTTGTTTATCCAATGCTAACCAATAAAAATGATGTGAATAAAACAGATGGAACTAAAAAGGTAAAAGTTGGTGTCTTACAGTTAGTCAGCCACCCATCGCTAGACGAAATCTACAAGGGGATTCAAGATGGCTTGGCTGAAGAAGGCTACGACAAGGACAAGATTGAGATTGAATTCCTCAATGCAGAAGGAGACCAAAACAAGGTTGCTACCATGAGCAAACAATTGGTCCAAAACAACAACGACGTCTTGATCGGAATCGCAACCCCATCTGCTCAAGGTTTGGCTAGTGCGACTAAGGACAAACCAATCGTCATGGGTGCTATCACAGATCCAGTCGGCGCTAACTTGGTCAAAGATTTGAAAAAACCAGGTGGTAATATCACAGGAGTATCTGATCACAATCCAACGGAACAACAGTTGAAGTTGATCAAAGAGTTGACTCCAAACGTGAAAACAATCGGGGTCCTTTACTCAACCAGTGAAGATAATTCTAAAACTCAAGTAGAAGAATTTACAAAATTGGCTGAAAAAGCAGGCTACAAGGTTGTTCCATATTCAGTCCCTTCTACAAATGAAATTGCTTCAACGGTTTCTGTCATGACTGGTAAAGTGGATGCCATCTGGGTTCCAATCGACAATACCATTGCTTCAGCCTTCTCTACTGTTGTCGAAGCCAACAAAACAGCTAAAAAACCAATCTTCCCAAGTGCGACAGCCATGGTCGAAGCTGGTGGTTTAGGATCTGTGGTTGTTGACCAGCATGATCTTGGAGTGGCAACTGGTAAAATGGCTGCAAAGATCTTGAAAGGTCAAAAACCAGCTGATACACCAGTTGAAATCTTCACGGATGGTAAGTCTGTCATCAACAAAAAAGTGGCAGAAGAATTAGGCATTACCATTCCAGAATCTGTCTTGAAAGAAGCTGGACAAGTCATCGAATAAAAACAAAACGAATAACAAGAATGGTAGGGGAATTTAGCTTTAATAGTTCTTTTAATCGGGACCTTTGAGGAGAAAGAAATGAAAGTCAAGCTAACAGATCTTCATCCGACCCAATTATACTTATCAGAAAAGAAGTTGCAAGATATCCAGGTGTTATATCAGTCGGCTGAAATCATCCATGTTGATCCAATTAGTATTCTTACATATGGAAATCGCTTGTTGATTACAGACGGGCATCACAGAGCTTACCAAGCTTTGTTGACAGGTCAAGATACGATTTCTGCTGAGTTTGATAAAGATGGTGGTGATGAAATCTATCATCTCTATGCGCAAGCTTGTGAGGAAAGAAAGATATACTCTGTTTGGGATTTAAAACATCATATCTTACCTCAAGATGAGTATGCGGCAAAATGGTATAACTGGTGTGATGGTTTTAACCAAGCAGCAACTCTTCTATTGAAAAGGAAAGCAGATGAAGCAGACCAGGCAAATAGATAATGCCCTGCGTCTTGTTCCTTTGTCTATTGAAATTAGTCTCATCTAACTTGTTTTTTAACTAAAAATCTGATAAACTAGAATGTAATTGAATAGAAATCTGCAAGACTAGTACCTCAAGGGAAGTGCAACAGGGAGAAGAGCCGTGACTGAAAGCTCTTTGCATGAAAGCTGGGTGAATTCACTTGCGCAAAGATTTAGAAATTAAGGTCTGAGTTTCAGATAAAAACGGATGGTACCGCGTGTCAACGCTCCGAATGAGGGTGTGGCGCGTGGTTTTTTCTATGTCTGAGTGAAGACCATGATGGAGGAAATATGTCAACGATTGAAGAACAATTAAAAGCGCTTCGGGAAGAAACGCTGGCAGCTTTGAAGCAGATCTCTGCTGAAAATGAAAAAGAGATGCAAGAGCTACGCGTTTCTGTCCTTGGGAAAAAAGGTTCCCTTACTGAAATCCTTAAAGGGATGAAAGATGTCTCTGCTGAAATGCGTCCGGTTATCGGGAAACACGTCAATGAAGCGCGTGATGTTTTGACGGTTGCCTTTGAAGAAACAGCCAAACTTTTGGAAGAAAAGAAAGTCCAAGCCAAATTGGCTAGTGAGAGTATCGATGTGACCCTTCCGGGACGTCCAGTCGCAGTTGGTCATCGCCATGTCTTGACCCAAACCAGTGAAGAAATCGAAGATATCTTTATCGGGATGGGCTACCAAGTTGTAGATGGCTTTGAAGTCGAAAAAGACTACTACAACTTTGAACGCATGAATCTTCCAAAAGATCACCCAGCGCGGGATATGCAGGACACCTTCTACATCACAGAAGAAATCTTACTTCGGACCCATACTTCACCAGTACAGGCGCGAGCGATGGATGCCCATGACTTTAGCAAGGGACCTTTGAAGATGATCTCGCCAGGGCGTGTTTTCCGTCGGGATACAGATGATGCGACCCACAGCCACCAGTTCCATCAGATCGAAGGTTTGGTCGTTGGGAAGAACATTTCTATGGCGGACCTTCAAGGAACGCTTCAGTTGATCGTGCAAAAGATGTTTGGTGCAGAACGCCAAATCCGTCTGCGTCCTTCTTACTTCCCATTTACAGAGCCATCCGTTGAGGTCGATGTCTCTTGCTTCAAATGTGGTGGAGCGGGATGTAATGTATGTAAGAAGACCGGTTGGATCGAAATCATGGGGGCAGGTATGGTTCACCCACGTGTGCTTGAGATGAGTGGTATTGATTCAACAGTCTATTCAGGATTTGCCTTTGGACTTGGTCAGGAGCGTGTAGCCATGCTTCGTTATGGAATCAATGATATCCGTGGCTTCTATCAAGGAGATGTTCGCTTCTCAGAACAGTTTAAATAATCATGTTAGTTAGAGTAAAAATCGATCAATTAGAGACCTTACGTGACTTAGAGGTGGAAACCTATCGGGACACCTTTGGGCCCTATATTGTTGAGGAAGATTTGGAAGATTACTTCTCTACTGTGCTCTCTTTGGAGCAAATCGAGAAGGATCTGCTGAATCCAGAATCCGAAACCTATTTGTCCTCAATGAAGATCAAGAAATCTGTGGTTTTCTTAAGATCAACTGGGGTCAAGCTCAGACCGAGCCAGTAGAGATGGACAAGTCCTTTGAGATTCAACGGATCTATGTCAAAAAGGAATGGCATGGGGCTGGTTTCGGTAAGGAAATGTTTACCTTTGCGCTGGATCAAGCCAAGAGCCGTGGCTTTGAGTGGGCCTGGTTAGGTGTCTGGGAACGCAATTTTAAGGCGCAAGATTTTTACTACCGCTTTGGATTTGAACGATTTAGTGAACACCAGTATATAACCGGAGATACCGTGGATACAGACTGGTTGTTGAGAAAGAAATTGATCTAGAAGGAACAAGAAACTTCTATTCTAGAGAAGGGGAGGTTACTAGACCTACCTAAGCTAGCCTCGAGCTGGAAAACACAAAATGAAAGGATCAAAACGAGGGTGACTGATAATCTAGAAAAGATATTTAGATTTCTGCTTAGCCCTTGGTATCTTACATATGTTAGTTAGTTATAAATGGTTAAAAGAATTGGTGGACATTGATGTGCCATCACAAGAGTTGGCTGAAAAAATGTCAACTACAGGGATCGAAGTAGAAGGTGTGGAATCACCAGCTGCTGGTCTCTCAAAAATTGTCGTCGGAGAAGTATTGTCTTGTGAAGATGTACCCGAAACACACTTGCATGTCTGCCAAGTCAATGTGGGTGAAGAAGAAGCCCGTCAAATCGTCTGTGGAGCACCAAATGTGCGTGCAGGCATCAAGGTCATGGTAGCTCTTCCAGGTGCTCGCATCGCGGACAACTACAAGATTAAAAAAGGGAAAATCCGTGGTTTGGAATCTCTCGGAATGATCTGCTCACTTGGTGAATTAGGGATTTCTGACTCTGTTGTACCGAAAGAATTTGCAGATGGCATCCAAATCTTGCCAGAAGAAGCTGTTCCAGGTGAGGAAGTCTTCTCTTACCTCGACTTGGATGATGAAATCATCGAGCTTTCTATCACACCTAACCGTGCAGACGCTCTTTCTATGCGTGGGGTAGCTTACGAAGTAGCAGCTATCTATGACAAGACAGTCAACTTCAAAGAATTTACCTTAACAGAAACAGACCAAGTTGCAGCGGATGCTCTTTCTGTCAGCATTGATACAGACAAGGCTCCTTATTATGCAGCTCGTATCTTGGACAATGTGACCATCGCACCAAGTCCACAATGGTTGCAAAACCTCCTCATGAACGAGGGCATCCGTCCGATCAACAATGTCGTTGACGTGACCAACTACATCCTACTTTACTTTGGTCAGCCTATGCATGCCTTTGACTTGGATACATTTGAAGGGACTGACATCCGTGTCCGTGAAGCACGTGCTGGTGAGACATTAGTGACCTTGGATGGGGAAGAGCGGGAGTTGGAAACAAATGACCTCGTGATTACAGTTGCGGACAAACCAGTAGCCCTTGCAGGTGTCATGGGTGGACAAGCTACAGAAATCTCTGAAAGTCTACTCGTGTCGTCCTTGAAGCTGCTGTCTTCAATGGCAAATCTATCCGTAAGACAAGTGGTCGTCTCAACCTACGCTCTGAATCATCTTCACGCTTTGAAAAAGGGATCAATGTGGCAACCGTTAATGAAGCCCTTGATGCAGCAGCAAGTATGATTGCTGAATTGGCTGGTGCGACAGTGCGGAAGGGTATTGTTTCAGCAGGCCAGTTGGATACTTCGGATGTAGAAGTTTCTTCCACCCTTGCAGACGTTAACCGTGTCCTTGGTACAGAACTTTCCTACTCGGATGTAGAAGATGTCTTCCGTCGCCTTGGATTTGGCCTTTCTGGAAATGCAGAAAGCTTTACTGTTAGCGTACCACGTCGCCGTTGGGACATCACTATCGAAGCGGACCTCTTTGAAGAAATCGCTCGGATTTATGGTTACGACCGCTTGCCAACCAGTCTTCCAAAAGATGATGGGACAGCCGGTGAATTAACAGCGACACAAAAATTGCGTCGTCAGGTTCGGACTATCGCTGAAGGGGCTGGATTGACAGAAATCATCACCTATGCACTGACAACACCTGAAAAAGCAGTGGAGTTCACGACTGCACCAAGTAACTTAACGGAGCTCATGTGGCCAATGACAGTGGATCGTTCAGTCCTTCGTCAAAATATGGTTTCTGGTATCCTTGATACAGTTGCCTACAACGTAGCGCGTAAGAACAAAGACTTGGCTCTTTACGAGATTGGAAAAGTCTTCGAGCAAACGGGTAATCCAAAAGAAGACTTGCCAAACGAAATCAACAGCTTTGCCTTTGCATTGACTGGTTTAGTCGCTGAAAAAGACTTCCAAACTCCAGCTGTTCCAGTTGACTTCTTCTATGCTAAGGGAATCTTGGAAGCCCTCTTTGCTCGCTTGGGTCTTGAAGCGACCTATACAGCAACACAAGAGATTAAGAGCCTCCACCCAGGTCGTACAGCCTTGATCTCACTTGGTGACCAAGTGATTGGGGTATTGGGGCAAGTGCATCCTGTAACAGCTAAGTCTTATGATATCCCAGAAACCTATGTGGCAGAATTGAACTTATCTGCTATTGAAGCAGCCCTTCAACCAGCCGCAGCCTTTGTGGAAATTACCAAATTCCCAGCTGTGAGCCGTGATATCGCCCTTCTCCTCAAGGCAGAAGTGACTCACCAAGAGGTGGTTGATGCCATCCAAGCTGCAGGCGTGAAACGTTTGACAGGCATTAAACTCTTTGACGTCTTCTCAGGTGAAAAACTGGGTATCGGAATGAAGTCCATGGCTTATAGCTTGACCTTCCAAAATCCAGAAGATAGCTTGACTGACGAAGAAGTCGCACGCTACATGGAAAAAATTCAAGCATCACTCGAAGAAAAAGTAGACGCAGAAGTGCGCTAAATCCTAAAAACATGAAACAGTTGAGAATTTCTCAACTGTTTTTTTCTTACAGAACTTGTATGTTATAGGGTTTAAAACCCTATAAAAATAAAGAAATTCCTTTAAGTACTCAAAATATCTATGTCAAACATCCTTCTATTTTTGACAACTATTTTTATTTTTTTGCAAAATATACTTGTCAAAAAGAAAAAGAAGTGTTACAATGATTTTAGTTGAAATAAGGGGAGGTTTCTTATGGGAGCCATATGGATTCTTTTTATCCCTTTTCTGATTATGGTTTATGCGAGCTCAGAAAAGAAGATTAAAAGGTTGAACAAACGCATCAGACGATTAGAAAAACAAGTGAAAGGAAATCAAGACATGTCTAGACTTTTAGAAGAATCGAAAGGCCAAACGGCCACTGTTTTAGTGAGTGGTGTTGGATTTGAGTATGAAATTTTGGATATCGACGAAGATTGGGTCAAACTGACTCGTGTGAATAATAAACAACAAAGAGAGACAAAATTAGTTCGCATCGAAGATATTCAAGGTATTCAACTATAAGGGGGCGAAAGCCATGATCTTAAAAAATCGACTGAAAGAGCTGAGGGCGCGTGATGGACTCAACCAATCCGAGCTAGCTAAGCTAGCAGGGGTCTCGCGCCAGTCCATCAGTCTCTTGGAGCGGGGGGAATACACCCCCTCGGTTATTATTGCCATCACCATCGCCCAGATTTTCAAGGAACCGGTGGAGAATGTCTTTAGTCTAGTAGAGGGAGAGGAATAAAAGTGAAAAAGAAGTTAAAAGAAAGGTCAGCCCGTTTTCGTTTTTGGAGAAACATGGCCATGGTCCTATCAGGATTAATCATTGGTTTTTTGACAGGTTATTTTGGTTCAGACCATCCTATTGAATTCCAAAAGCTATTTGATCGAGATATGCTTTATATAGGTTCTATCATGTTATATCTGATAATTTTCGGAATTGCGTCTACCTATCTTTTCTCGTCTCGTCAGTCTTATCAGATGATGGAGGAGGCAGAAGATGAAGACGAAGCCTACCGTTATGAAAGCCAAACGAGAAGAATCTATGACTTGGCTACGATGTTCAAAGGCGTCATGATTGTTCCCTATCTATTAGTGATTTTCTTCTCTTGCCAAAAACTAGTCTATGAAGAAAAACTAACAGGTGCTTTTGGGAAATACACCATCCCGCTTATTTTTTTCTTGCTTTTGTTCCTTCTTACTTTTGGGCTAGAACATCAGTTTCGAAAAACCTTCAAACAGATTTATGGAAAAGCAATCCCACGCAATGCTAGTGGGGCAGAAGTCCGTGAACTAATAATGAGCATGATAGATGAGGCAGAGAAACAAATTTGCTACGAGGAGAATTACGATATTGTCTTCAAGTTAAGCAATTATGTCTTACCGATTTCCTTAATGGCGATATTCTTAGTTGGCATTGCTTTCCAGGCAGATATCTTGTTAGCATTAGTAGTTGTATCACTAATTTATGTCTATATCTTGGTCTCTCAGTACAAGATTACCAAACGTTACTATAAAGAGTAGAGGAGTTTTTCTATGTTAGAAATCAGAAATTTAGAAAAGAGTTTTTGGCAAGAAGCAAGTCTTGTTCGGGATTGACTTGACTGCGAAAAAAAGGATCCATCTTAGGTTTGATCGGGAAGAACGGAGCAGGGAAGACCACCATTTTTCCATAGTATCCTCCGCTTCCTTGACTACAGCGGCGATATCCAATTGGATGGCAAAGCAATCAGTCAAGAAACCTATAAGGAAATTGGTTACCTGCCAGAAGAGCGGAGCCTCATGCCTAAGTTGACCATCTACGAGCAAGTCCGTTACCTTGCAAATCTCAAAGGCATGTCAACTGCTGAGGTCAAAGAGAAACTTCCGATCTGGATGGAAAAAAAGCTCCAAGTAAAAAGGGAAAATTAACCGATAAGATTAAGAGCCTCTCAAAAGGGAATCAACAAAAGGTTCAATTGATCATTACCATGATCCATGAACCAAAATTGATCATCTTGGATGAGCCTTTTAGTGGACTGGATCCTGTTAATACAGAAGTCCTCAAGCAGGTCATCTTTGAAGAAAAAGAACGCGGTGCGACCATTATCTTCTCTGACCATGTCATGACCAATGTGGAAGAACTCTGTGATGAGTTGGTCATGATTCGTGATGGATCAGTGATTCTCTCAGGTCCTGTACAAGAAGTTCGCAATAGCTTCGGGAAGACTCGTCTTTTCGTATCCAATGACTTCAGTAAAGAGGAGTTGGAAGTTTTGCCTCATGTGACTAAAGTGACTATGACCAAGCAAGGTCTATGGAAGTTGGTATTGGATGATGAGACAGCAGGTCCAGACCTCTTTGACCAGTTGACCAAGGGTCGCTATCTAGCAACCTTTGACCAACAAGCCCCAACCATTGATGAAATCTTTAAATTAGAATCAGGAGTAGAAGTATGAAACAGATGCTGATTGTTATCAAAGAAACTTATTTACGCCAAGTGAAATCATGGAGCTTTTTCCTGATGGTTCTTTCTCCCTTTCTCTTCATTGGATTGACGATCGGAATAAACTATTTCGTTGGCTCTTCTACCTCTGCTAAGAGCAACATCGCCTTGATTACAGATCAAGCTCCTGTCAAGGAAGGATTGAAAGACACCGATGGCTTGACCTTTGACTATAAGGATGAAGCAGCAGCTAAGAAGGCCATGAAAGAGGAAGAGATCAAAGGTATCCTCACAGTTGAAGAAAAGAATGGCCAGCTAGAGGCTAGCTACCAGAGTGAGGATGCCATGAAGCCAGATTTCAAATCAGTCCTTATGGCTAAATTGAGTCAGGTCCAACAAATGCTCAATGTTTCTAAGGCGGATTTAAGCCAAGAGCAGTTAACAGCCCTTTCGCAACAGGTCTCATTGACTGAAAAAATTGATGAGAAAAAAGAAGGCTTGAAAATGGTGCAGACCATGGTAGCTGGAGGAATCGGTTTTCTTCTCTACATGATTCTGATCTTTTATTCAAGTATCACTGCTCAAGAGGTAGCCAGTGAAAAAGGAACCAAGATCATGGAAGTGGTCTTCTCAAGCATTCGCGCAACTCACTATTTCTATGCTCGCATGATTGGTCTTTTCGGAGTGATTTTTACCCATATTGGCATCTATGCAGTAGGTTTGGGAGGCGTTTGGATCTTTAGAGATTCCATTCCTCTCGTGAAAGATGTTTTATCTCCAGACTCTCCTATCACCCAACATATTGGACAATCCATTTCCTTGAACACCTTCTTCTTTATCATTCTCGGAATCTTCATGTACGTTGTCCTTTCAGCTTTCCTAGGGTCAACAGTTGCTCGTCCTGAAGATACAGGGAAGGCCCTCTCTCCTCTGATGATGTTGGTGATGGTTGGATTCTTTGGAGTGACTACCTTGGGTAGCGCAGGAGATGTCCCTCTATTGAAGATTGGATCCTACGTTCCATTCATTTCAACCTTCTTCATGCCTTTCCGTACCATCAATGGCTATGCAAGTGGACTTGAATCATGGGGGTCATTCGGAATTGCCTTGGCCTTCACGCTCCTCGGCACCATGATTATTGGAAAAATCTATTCCAGCCTCATCTTGCAAACAGATGACCTAGGTTTAGTCAAGACTGTTAAAAAAGCTTTAAGCTATCGTTAAAAGAGGAGGCTGGGACAAAAGTCCTAGCCTCTCAATTGTCTTTGGATTGTCGAGCAAGACGCAGTGGTTGAGTGGGCTCTACTACGCTGATTTCATCAGCTTTTACAGCCCTACTCAACTGTGCGGAGGTGGGACGACGAAATCGAATTCTAACGAATTACCGATTTCTGTCCCACTCTCTTTGCTTTGTGAAATCGTTGCTGTTTGGTCTTCTTTACTTTATAATGAAAGTAGAATGAAAAGGAGGCGGACATGAACTATATTGAGTTTGCTGAAAATGAGCGTCTGTCCACCATTGTCCTTGGGATGATGCGGATCAGCCAGATGAGTGAAGATGAGGTGGAGGCCTTGGTAGAGGCTGCCTTGTCGATTGGCATCAACACCTTTGACCTGGCGGACATCTATGGCGATGGCCAGTGTGAGGTCCTGCTGGGTAAGGTTCTCAAGCGCCGTCCGGATCTTCGGGACCAGATGTGGATCCAGTCCAAGTGTGGGATTCGCAAAGACGGCTTTACCTATTTTGATTTTTCTAAGGACTATATTTTTGAATCCGTCGATGGCATTCTCGAGCGCCTACAGATCGAGCGCTTAGATAGTCTCCTCCTTCACCGACCTGATGCTCTCATGGAGCCTGAAGAAGTGGCAGCAGCTTTCGATCACTTGGAGCAAGCGGGCAAGGTCCGTCATTTTGGGGTGTCCAATCAAAATCCTATGATGATGGAATTGCTCAAAACGGCTGTCAAACAGCCTCTCAAGGTTAACCAGTTGCAGTTGAGTGCTACCTTTACACCGAGTTTTGAAGCTGGTTTTCATGTCAATATGGAAGGGCCAAAAGCAGCCGTGCGAGATGGCAGTGTCTTTGAGTATTGTCGTTTAACGGATACAGTGATTCAAGCCTGGTCTGTCCTCCAGCATGGCTATTTCAAGGGAAATTTTGTCGGCAAGGAAGAGTTTGCGGCCCTCAATCACGTCCTCAATGACTTGGCGAAGAAATACCAGGTCACTCCGACAGCCATTGCCCTGGCTTGGGTCCTCCGCTATCCGGGTAAGATGCAGGCCGTCATCGGAACGACCAAACCCCAGCATGTCCTTGAAGCGGGGAAAGTAGCAACAGTCACCCTAACGCGTAAGGAATGGTACCAAGTCTACCTGGCTGCAGGAAATGATTTGCCATAGAATATTTATTAGTAGACCAGACTTCACTTGTATCAGTGGGCTGGTTTTTTTGTTTTATGCTTTACGGATTTTTCTTGACAATTCTCCCTTTGTTATGGTATTCTTTATGCAACACATGTTGCGTAACAACTGTTGCGCGAAAGGAGTCTTATGCCACCAAAGGTTAAATTTAGTAAAGAGACTATGATTGGGACGGCTTTACAATTGGTGAGAGAGCAGGGCATGGCTAGTTTGACGGCTCGAGCTTTAGCAGAGAAACTGGGAGCCACACCAAGAGTCATTTTTGGGCAATTTGCTAATATGTCTGAGTTACAAGCAGAGGTTATTGTTGCTGCGGAAATGGTCGTGGTGGAGTATATTCGCAAAGCCTTAGAAGATGAGAAGCCCTTTTCGATCTGTCGGGGTTGCTTATATCCTTTTTCGCCTCAAAAAGAGCCCCCAACTTTTTCAATTGCTTTTTCCAAAATCCTAGCAAAGATCCGATTCGTCGCTTTCAAGATTTTTCTTCCCATGAAGGATCATAGTTACCAATTGGTTCTGGATTCGATTGTCGCAGACTATCCGTTTGACGTTAGAGGAGGCTAGTCGCTTGTACCAGCATCTATTTATCTACTCACACGGGATGGCCTCTATGGTTGCTTCTGGTATTTATCAGTTCAGCATGGAAGAAGTGATTGGATTACTGACAGAAGTTTGTCAATCTCTCATCAAAGAAATGGTAGGAAAGAAATGATTCAACTAGAAAATGTTCACAAAAAGCTATGGCCAAACCAAGGTCTTTAAAGGGGATTGATCTGCAGATTCAATACCAGGATGATGTGGTTATCCTAGGCCCTTCTGGATCAGGGAAAGTCAACTCTCTTAAACGTATTGTCCGGATTAGAAAAAGGTAGACGAGGGGCATATTTCTCATTCAAGGACAGGATTTATCGCAACTCACGGATGCTCAATTGACAGCCTTTAGACGTGAGAAGATAGCCTTTTATTTTTCAGCAGTATTACTTATTGCCTAATCTGACGGTCAGACAGAATGTAAAAATGGGAGCTGACCTAGCAAACAATCATGCTTTTTTACAGATCATCGAGGATTTGGGGCTTGGCGATAAGCTAGACAAGTATCCGAGTGAATTGTCTGGTGGGGAACAGCAGAGAGTGTCCATTGCCCGGGCCTTGGCCAAAAAGCCAGAGATCCTTTTCTTAGATGAGCCGACGGGAGCTCTCGATGAAGAAACAGGGCGCAAGATTCTCGACTATATCTGGAAGTTGAAGGAAAAGCTGGGCTTTACCCTAATCATGGTGACGCACAACCAAAATATTGCGGATATGGCCAGAATCATCATTCGTGTCAATAGTGGCAAGATTACTGAAGTGGTGACCAATGATCAGCCTCAGACTGCCTATGAGATTGGATGGTAAGCCATGTTTTCAGTAAAAGATATTCGAAAATTAGTTGTCGTCAGCATCATTGGGGCCTGTGCCGTATTTGTGGCCAATCTCTTCTTGAATTTTTATCTGGATATCGAGCAGTTGGAGATTTCTAAAATCCAATCCCGATGATTACGACCTACTATGATGCCCAGGTTTCACTATCTTGGATGGTGGCCATGGTCAGTGGGGTCGTCTTGTCCTTGACGTCGATCCTTCTCATGTGTTTTTATATCAAACAATTTGTCGATGACCACAAGGAACAATTAGGGATTTTAAAGGCTTTAGGCTATAGCAATGGCCAGTTGGCTAAACGATTTTGGACTTTTGGACTCAGTTTTGGAGTTGGAGCGCTTCTTGGCTATTTCGCTTCTTTTCTAATGATGGGACATTTTTATGACTTTCGTAATGAGAAGGGGATTTTGCCAGACATTACCATTCATTTTCATTGGCAACTCTTCCTTGCTTTGGTGATGCTGCCAACGACTTTCTTTATGGTTCTTGCGATTGGCTATGCTAGAAGACAACTACAAACGCCGGCCCTTCGCTTATTGAAAAAATCTCCAACACCGATCAAGGTCAAAAGGAGAAAGAGGGCTCCTAAGAAAGAGAAATCCTTCCTAAAAGAGCTGTCTTCGTCGCTGATGTGGGGGAGAAAATCGATCTTGTTTTTTGTGGTCTTTGGCTCCATGTGTTTCTGCGGCCATGGTTCAATTGTCCTTTGGCCTAAGGGACTACACAGATGACATCATCCAAACCATGATGATTATGATTGGCTTGATCCTTTCTTTCTCTATTCTCTTTTTTTGTCATTGGGGATTGTGGTCTCAGAAAGTCGCGAAACCTTGGCCTTGATGAAGGCTTTTGGCTACACCGATCGTGAATGCCAAAGTCATATTCTCGCTCCCTATCGTTTCTGGGCCTATCTAGGATTTCTTCTTGGGACGGCTTATCAATACGGCATCATGGAAATTTTGATCGGTGTGATCAAAGATACGGTTCCTGAAAAGATTGAGCATCAACTTTGATGGGAACGTGTGCTTTTGGACCTTGATCGGTTTTGCTGTGATTTATGAAAGCCTCTTTTATCTCTCCAACAGAAAACTCCAAAAACAAACCATCAAAGAAGTGCTCTTAGCAGAATAAAATAAAAGAAAGAGGCTGGGACAGAAAAAGTCGTAGCATCTCGTTAGAATTCGATTTCGTCGACCCACGACGCAGTGGTTGAGTAGGGCTGTACTAGCTGATTTAAAATCAGCGTAGTAGAGCCCCACTCAACCACTGTGCGTAGCTCGGGACGATCGAAAAATCGAATCTGACGAGACTAGCGACTCTGTCCCAGCCTTTTTTCTTGTGAAAAACTCATTGACAGAGAGAGGCTTTTTCCGCTATTCTAGGGGAATAAATAGAAATGAAAGAGAGACATCATGAAACGGAGTTACTGGCAGGACCTGAAAGGGGGCCTTTTTACTTAATCTGGCGCAACAAATGGTCCTTTATCTCTGTGGGGATCCTTTTGCAGTTTGTGGTTGGTATTGGGGCTGCGGCCTTGAGTTGGGTCTTTCAACTGGCCCTCCTCTTATCGGGTGAGTCCAACATTGACAAGAACAATATCCTATCTACCTTGACCAATCCTTTGAGTCTGGTAGCTTTGGTCCTCTTTGCTATTGTCTTTGCCTTTCTCTTTATGCTGGAGATGCGGACCATGATTGCCCTGATCTATCTGTCTCGTACGGATCAGCATCTGTCTTTTAAAAAGGTATTTCGCCAGTCTTTTGGTCGCTTAAAGGATTTTAGCGGTTGGAACCTGTTGCATTTTCTCTTTTATATGGTTCTGTCTCTGCCTGTAGCGGGTCTCTTCATTGGTTCCACGCTGACGGACGGTCTCTATATTCCGAACTTTATCACAGGGGAATTTAGCAAGACGACCGCTGGGGCAATCGGCCTCTTCATAGTTCAATTGCTTCTGATTTATCTCAATCTTCGTCTCATCTATACAGTTCCCAATATCGTGATTGAAGAGCTTTCCTTTTCGGCGCTGCCTATGCGCAAGAGTTGGGAAGATGACTAAAAAGGTGGGGTTCGACTTATCTTGCGGATCTTCTCCTTTGAGTTTATCCTTTCTGTTACGGGTATTCTCTTGATCCTCGGCCTTGTCTTTGCATCTAGTCAGCTGGACAAAACGGGCCAGCATATCTGGGTGCAGACCGTCTTTTTGGTCTTGATTCGCCTCTACATTTCCTCTTTTCTGTTATGTCTAAACTGGGAACCTTGGGAATCATCCTGGACAATGGCTGGGAGGCTCCAAGTCGCTCGGTCATCAAGACTCGAGGATCTCGTAAGATGAAGGGGCTCTTTGTCCTGACCTTTCTTTTCCTCTTGGCTCAATCAGGGATGGCCGCATATGACTTAGCGACCTTAGAGGTCAATGATCAGATTCAACTCGTAGCCCATCGTGGCTATGTGGCCAAGGGTGTAGAAAATTCTCTCGAAGCACTCGAGGCAGCTGCCAAGGAGAAGGCTTCCTATGTAGAGATGGATATCCTCTTGACCAAGGATCATCAATTCGTCGTCATGCATGACTACAATCTCAAACGCTTGGCTGGAGTGGACAAGGATGTCAAAGATATGACCCTGGCTGAGGTGCAGGGATTGAAGATCCAACAGGATGGTCATACCAGTCATATCCCCTCCTTTGAGGAGTTTGTCACCCGGGCCAAGGAGCTGAAGATGCCCCTCTTGGTCGAGCTCAAACCTCACGGTGCAGAACCAGAAAATTACGTGGATCTCTTTGTCCAAAAAATGAAGGAGTTGGGAGTTGAAAAGGACTATCCAACCATGTCCTTGGATCTGTCGGTGATGGAAAAGGTGGAGAAGAAAGCTCCGGAGATTAAGACCGGCTATGTCATTCCGATTCAGTTTGGTCAATTTGAAAATGCCTCAGTCGATTTCTTTGCGATCGAAGACTTTTCTTATCAGGAGGATTTAGTAACCCAGGCCCATGAGATGAAAAAAGAGCTTTATGTCTGGACCATCAATGATGAGCAAAAGTTAACGGCCTACCTTCAACGGCCGGTTGATGGGATCATCACGGATGAAGTAGCAGAGGCGCAAAGCCTGAAGAAAAACTTGAAGAAGAACAAGACCTACTTTGATCGCTTCCTGAGCTTGGTGTCTCTCAGTACCAGTGAAGAGTAGAAACTTGTATCCAGAAGAATGTCAGTCTATTTGGTAAGGACTGACTAAAAGTTTGATTTTTATCCATTGTTGAGCTATAATAACTGTTATGAATAATGAAAGTCGTCCCTACAGTAACGCTGTCAGGGCGCTTTCTGTTTCCATAGCTTTCGAATGCAGAGATGGCCGATCTCTTCAGAAATGATTTTCTCTTTGTTTGGGAATGGACGTCTTGCTGACGAAAACTGTACTAACTAGTATTTTAGGAGGTATCTATGCTTCAGTCATTGATTGCTGAAATCAAGGAATACAAGAAACCCTCAGTTCTGGCCTCACTCTATATGGTGTTTGAGGTCATGTTTGAGATTTCTATTCCCTTTATCATGGCGACGCTTCTGGACAAGGGGGTTCAGAAGGGGATATGACCACTGTTCTGACCTATGGTCTCCTCATGTTGGTCTTCGCCTTTCTCTCTTTTTCTGTGGGATGCAGTCGGCTCGCTACGGGGCTTTTTGCATCAGCCGGTTTTGCTAAGAATCTACGGAAGGCGATCTTCAAGAAGATCCAAACCTTTCTCCTTTGAAAACATCGATAGCTTCTCCTCAGGTGGTCTGGTAACCCGGATGATGACGGATGTGACCAATGTGCAGAACTCCTATCAGATGGTCATCCGGATCTGTGTGCGTGCACCGCTCAATCTGATCTTTGCCATTGTTGCTAGCTATTTGATCAATCCGCAGATGGCTAGTGATCTTTGTAGGGATTACCCTTTTCTTGGGTCTGGTCTTGGGTGTGATCACTAAGATTGTCTATCCACTCTTTACCAAGGTCTTTGATGCCTATGATAACTTGAACAACAGCATCCAGGAAAATATTACCAACATGCGCGTGGTCAAGTCCTATGTCAAAGGAAGAAGAAGAGACGGTCAAGTTTAAGAAGGCTTCTCGCTTGATCTACAACATGTTCATGAAGGCCATTCGCATCGTGATCTTGAGTAGTCCAGCCATGATGCTGTCCTTATATGCTTCCTTTATCTTGATCTCTTGGATCGGGGCCCAACTCATCGTGGCTGGAAGCTTTACGACAGGTGAGCTGACCTCTATGTTTGCCTACGTCATGACCATCCTCATGTCTCTCATGATGTTTATGATGATCTTCGTCATGCTCTCAATCTCTATGGCATCAGTGGAGCGGATCAATGAAGTGCTTGGGACAGAGTCAACCATCGTCTCTCCTGAGAATGGTCTGACAGAAGTAGCAGATGGATCTATTACCTTCGACCATGTGAACTTCGCCTACACAGACGAAAATGGCGACAAGGCCCATGTCTTGTCCGATATCAACCTCAGCATTCGCTCGGGTGAAGTCATCGGAATCCTTGGGGGGACTGGTTCTGGTAAGTCTAGTCTGGTCCAGCTCATCCCTCGTCTCTATGATGTAGAGTCTGGTAGTGTCAAGGTAGCTGGTCAGGATGTGCGAAACTATGATCTAGACCATTTGCGCAAGCAAGTTGCCATGGTGCTTCAGACCAATGTCCTCTTCTCTGGTACCATCAAGGAAAATATGCGCTGGGGAAATAAGGACGCGACGGATGAAGAAATCGTGGAAGCTTGTAAGATTGCTCAAGCGGATGAATTTATCCAGAACTTTAAGGATGGCTATGATACCATGATCGAACATGGTGGAGCCAATGTCTCAGGTGGTCAGCGCCAACGTCTCTGTATCGCCCGCGCTCTCTTGATTAATCCAAAAATCTTGATCTTGGATGATTCGACTTCAGCTGTCGATACCAAGACGGATAGCCTGATCCGTCAAGGTCTAGCGTCTAGTCTCAAGGACACGACCAAGATTATCATTGGCCAACGGATCTCTTCTATCCAAGATGCAGACCGGATCGTGGTCATGAATGATGGGAAGATCGATGCGATCGGTACTCACCAAGAACTGCTCGAGACCAATGCCATCTACCGTGAAGTCTATGACATGCAAACCCAAGGGAAAGGAGGACAAGCAGATGAAGAATAAGAAAAAGCCAGCTGGGGCTCTCTCGTACGCTTGCTAGACTATATGTGGAAACAATATAAGTTCGTCCTTCTCTTAGCGGCTGTCCTCATTGTGACAGCCTCTCTCTCTACGGTCTATATTACTTCCTCTATCCGGCCCTTGGTGGACCAATACATCCAACCCATGTTGGATAGTGGAAGCAAGGATTTTGGGCCTCTCCTCAGCTTCTTGATGACGCTAGCAGTAGTCGGTATCTTGGGAGTTTTGGCTAACTATGGTTTTTCCCTCATTATGGCGACAGTCTCTCAGGATACGCTTCGCTCGCTGCGGAACCAGCTCTTTGCCCGCATGCAAAAGCTCCCTGTCAAGTATTTCGATACCCACCAACACGGGGATATTATGTCGATCTACACCAATGACATCGATGCTCTTCGCCAAGCGATCGAGCAGTCTATCCCGCAGCTCTTGCAGTCTGCCATTACCATTATCGGGGTAGCTGTCAGCATGATCATGATCAGCCCTCTCCTTTTCCTTCTCGTTCTTTTGATGGTCGGAGTCATGGCCTATGTCATCAAAGATATCTCTGGCAAATCTGGTCGCTATTTCGCCGATCAGCAAAAGAACCTAGGGATTGAAAATGGTTTTATCGAAGAGATGATGTCTGGTCAAAAGGTTGTCAAGGCCTTCGTTCATGAAAAAGAAAGTATTGAAGCCTTTGAGCGGATTAATGACCAACTCTTTGAATCTTCCTACCAAGCCAACCGCTATGCCAATGTCTTGATGCCTATCTTGGGGAACCTGGGAAATGTCTCCTTCGTCTTGACCTCACTGGTCGGTGGGATCTTTGCCTTGAATGGTATCAGTGGTCTTACTATTGGGGGACTCATGGCCTTCCTCCAGCTCAACCGTTCCTTCAACGGACCTATCACCCAAGTATCGCAACAGTTGAACTTTGTCCTCATGGCTCTTGCTGGGGGAGATCGGATCTTTGATCTCTTGGATGAAGAAGTCGAAGTGGATGAAGGGAAAGTCACCTTGGTCAACTATGAAGAGGTCGATGGTCGCATGGTCATCACTGATAAGAAGACCAACCTCTGGGCTTGGAAACACCCTCGGGAAACGGCGACTACGAACTGGTCAAACTGGTCGGAAATGTTGTCTTTACAAATGTAGACTTCTCCTACAATGATAAGAACCAAATCCTCTACGATATCAACCTCTACGCAGACAAGGGGCAAAAAGTGGCCTTTGTCGGCGCGACAGGAGCAGGGAAGACCACCATTACCAACTTGATCAATCGTTTCTACGATATCCAATCAGGATCTATCACCTATGATGGGATCGATGTGAAGCTGATTGAGAAAGATTCGCTCCGTCGTTCGCTAGGGATCGTCTTGCAGGATACCCACCTCTTCACTGGAACTATCGCAGAAAATATCGCCTATGGTCGATCAGATGCGACCCGGGAGGAAATCCTGGAAGCAGCCCGCATTGCCAATGTGGATTCCTTCGTCAAACATTTGGACCAAGGCTACGATACCGTCTTGAATGATGATGGAGCTGGTCTCTCTAACGGTCAACGTCAGCTGATCGCTATTGCGCGTGCAGCCTTGGCCAATGCGCCGGTCTTGATCCTTGATGAAGCAACTTCCTCGATCGATTCACGGACAGAGAAGATGGTCCAAGAGGGGATGGATCGCTTGATGGCAGGACGGACTGTCTTTGTCATCGCCCACCGTCTCTCAACCATCGTCAACTCGGATGTGATCATGGTCATGGACAAGGGACGCATCATCGAGCGAGGCAACCACGCTTCCTTGATGGCAGAACGCGGGACTTATTACCGCCTCTACACCGGTGGCCTTGAAATTGATTAATACAAAAAAGTCTGAGCGTTGTCTCAGGCTTTTTGCTTATGGTAATCTTATCTTTGAAACTTTCCTTAGGTGAGATCGTACGTCAGCGAACTTCGAAGAAGTTCCATGCCTAATTATTGAGCATAGAGTCTCAAGAATTCCGTGTGCCTGAAACGATATTGTTTCAGGCACTTTTCTCACGGAGGAAAGTTTCAGTCTCTATTTGAATCACTTTTAAACTAATACATTTTTTGTAAAATCGATGATTGTTTTATGAAAAATGGTCTTTCTATATTTAATGTCTGAGTTGGTCTCAGACTTTTTTTCGTGGGAACGAATCTTTTTACGAATGATATAAGTGAGGGAGGAGTTGGTTCTCCCTAATTAAGAATGTAAAAGGAGGAAAAAATGCGTAAACGTCATCCCCATATTTCACCCACTCTGGATCTGATTGCAAAGAAAATTTTTAGTATTCCAGATGTCACTGCAAAATTTATTCAAGAGGTCTTGGATTTACCCATCCGCTCGGTAGAAATCTTAGAAGGCAATCAAATTCATGAACAAGGTTTCCTAGGAGATTTCCCATTTGAAACTTCTGTAGATGTACGGGCCAAATTGGATACAGGCCTAGAAGTCATTATTGAGATTCAAGTCATGAAGCAGGAGTATTTTGTCAATCGTTTTTATTATTATTTGGCCAACCAGTTGATTGAAAATGTCCGAAAAAAACGGAAGAAAGGCCAAACTCATCAGATGTACGAGGATCTGGTTCCAGTCTATGGGATTGCGATTTTGGAGAAGAGTATTTTTCCTGATGAGGCTTCTCCTGTCAATGTTTATGAAGTGCGTCATGCCATCCATGGGGGTCCCCTTCTCGCTAATAGCAAGGGGAATCAACGTCATAATCTATTGCGACTTGCCTTTTTAGAATTGGACAAGTATAATGAAAGGAGAGGGACGCAAGTGAGTGATCCATTGCAACAGTGGCTAGAATTCTTCGGGAATCATCCCTTTAGTCATCAACCAGATCAAGTGATCGAACAAGCAGAGTCGCTCTTAATCCCATCCAATTGGACCAAGGAGGAAAAAGACATGATAGATGAACGCATCCGCCTCAGAGAAAACTGGAATATGTGTATGGAAACCTTGCTCAAAGAAACCAAGGAAGAAGCTGGCAAGATTGCATTAGAACAAGGAAGAATGCAGGGGTTAGAACAAGGACGAGAAGAGGCTACTCTTCGTATCGCCCAAGGGCTCTTGGCCAATGGCTTTAGCACTGAGGAAGTCCAACAGTACACCGATTTAAGTGAAGAGCAGATAGAACAGTTAAAAGCCTCCCTTTGATAGATAAAGCGGAAAGAAAAAACGGGCCGAATAGGTCCGCTTTTTTTATGACTTAACTCATTTCCATGGTATAATGGGAGGACTATTCATAGAGAAGATCAAAAGGAGACACGAGTGGATCAAAAACATCACTGCCAAGTCCTATGGGCGAAAAATAAATACCTGGTGCTGAGTCATTCCAGCAACATTTACAAGGAGATCCGAGAATACCTCAAGCAAGACCAGGTGGAGGTCAGCCATGTCGAGGACCTGATCCAGCAAGCGCTGGCCTTGCCGGAAAATCGTGGCCAGGTCTCCAATGCCTTCCAGCATATCTGGGGCTATTTCAAAAAGCAGGCGACTCCTGAGGAAAAGGCCGACTTCATGCTGCTACTTGAGAAGTACCAGCATGGGCAAGCTAGCCAAGAGAATCTCATCAAGGGGATCCAAATGCTCCTAGAGCGCTACCCTAATCGCTACTTGCAAGACTCAACGCTATTAGGAGGTGAATAGATGAGACTGTGGCACCAAGACTTGATTAGCAAACTCCCTCGTCCCCAGCTCCTGGGCCAACATCGGGAATGCTGTGCTCTTCGAGGCAATGGCTGGGGCAAGAAGCACGCGACGGTCAACTATGTCTTTGACTACTCGCCCTATCGCCTCTATGCCTATCACCGCCTGATCATGGAGGAGATGACCGCTCGTGGCTACAAGGTTAGCCCAGAGTGGTGGGAGCCGACCTACCGAGGTAAGACCTGCCCAGCTTATCCAGAGCTGGAAGAGGAAGCCTTGAGCACTCCTATCTATCCTGAGCATCAGGAAACTTACCTCCAAGAATGCCTAGATAACCTAGCAGAGAAGGGGATTCAATTAGAATAAGAAAAAACGGACCAGACCAGGTTCGTTTTTTTGCACCAATTCCCAATAAAAATTTGCAATATCTTTTAACTATGACAGGCTATAAAGCCTTGAAACTAAGGACTTCAGGTCTCTATTCTAGAGTGCTTTCTTCTTTTTACTACCTTTTTAGTTACCTATGACTGATTTTTATAAATTGCTAATAGTCATCTCAAAGCAGAGATGTCGCTGGATTTTTGCTAAAATAAAAAGGGATCCATTTAGATTAAGAAAAACGAACCAGACCAGGTTCTTTTTGCGCGAAAAACCAACAAAATGTTGTAATTTTTTAACTGTAACAGGCTATGAAGCTTTTGAAACTAAGCACTTTAGGACTCTATCCTAGAGTGCTTTTATTCTTTTTACTACCTTTTTAGTTACCTATGACTGATTTTTATAAATTGCTAATAGTTATCTAAAAGCTGAGATGCTCGCTGTATTTTTGCTAAAAAAACTATAGAGAGGGCGCTTTGTTAGCATAGGAATAGTCCTACGCTTCATTTTTGTTTCTTTAAAAAAATGAAGCACTTGTTAGGGTATATTGTACTTTAGTAAGTTAGGTATGCTATAATGCTTTTTATTAGGAGGGTGGGGCGATGAGATGCAGTCAACAAGTATTAGACATGCTACAGCAAGCAGTCACTGGCCAGATTGATAATTTTTGGGACTTTTCCTTTAAGTTTAACGCTCTTTTGGGAGAAAATGAGGAGTTTGCCGAGGCTTGGTATAATGAAAACCCTGAAATGTTTGACGCTCTCAATGACTTTGAGCTGATGATGTTCTTAGAGGAACATGACCCAAGAGATAAGCAAGGATTTATCAATTTCCTAACACCTTACTGCGAACGAGCAAAGCAATTAGCCAATATTGAAAGGGATATTTAAATGAAGCTCTGGGAATTTAACCGTACAGATGTAGTTATTACTCTAAAAAATGGTGTGATAGTTAGAGGGTTTGTAGAGGACTATTGTGACGCCTTAGACAATGCAGAAGAGATGGACTCGTTGCTTGTAGATGTTAACGGTACTCTTTATGAATATTTTGAGGATGAAATTCTTAGTATCAAAGAGGTTTAACATGAATTTATCAGAGGCTTTTTCTCAGATTGACTCAATGGGGTTGAGTTCCCCTAAGCTCATCCCGTCTGAGATGACAGATGAAGAGCTATCACATTTGAGGTTTACCATGTTTTCAAAAGAAGATGAAGAGGATATCATGGCTGAACTCAAGAAAAGAGGTCTAGTGTTATGAAATACAGTCAACAAGTCTTAGACATGCTAAAAAGAGGAGTAGATGGTGATGTTGATGATTACTATGACTTTTTTCTTGAACTCACTGCCAAATTAGGAGAAGATGAGGCCTTTGCTGATGGATTGATAGCAGAGAATGAGCCCCTTTTTGACCTTATCAATGATGAACCAATGTATTATTTCTATGTTGAAGAAGATACAGAAAATAGAGAATTGTGTAGGAAATTCCTTGAGCCATACTACAACAAGGCAAAACAGTTAGTAAATCATAGCGCATAGTACAATCTAGGCGTTTTCACCTGCAAAAAACACTTTGGGAAAGGAGACCGTAAATGAGTAAACAACTTTGGGACTACCTACGATCAAAGAGTTCAGGTGGTAACTAGTGACGGTAAAGTTATAAAAGGCTTTGTCACAGATTTTATTGACGAAATTGACAATGATGAGCAAGATGAAATCACTATCCTCATTGACAATCCTAGTCCTGATGAACCAACTGAGATTTCTCTCCTTGAGAGTGAGATTATCTCGATTAAAGCAATCCCGTAGCGCATAGAACAATCCAGGCGCTTTCACCTATCAAAACACTATGGAAAGGATTTTTTATGGCAATATTAGATGATTTACAAGCCTTATATGATAACGGTTGGGACGCCTCTTTTGATTATAATGGTCAAGCTTGTGGGATTTTTCCTAATTCTGTTCATGATATTGTAGTGGTGATTGGAGATAAGGAATATCAGGTATCATCATTAAATGAGCTGATTTCTTTAAAAATTGGCGATAATACTTTAATAAATATTATGGATGGAATTGAAGTGCAGTATTATTAAAATAAAAAGCAGCTATGACGGGTGCAATTTACTTACTGAACTCATCGATTAAATTCCCTTTTAGTTACACTTTGTATTTTCTCTGCTTATTTATAAGCAATAAAATGTTGTAGAAACAGGATAAGAAACGGACCAGACCAGGTTCGTTTTTTTGCGCGAAAAACCAACAAAATGCTTTGAAAGCGTTAATTTCTTTCCCAAACATGCTATAATAATAGGAGATTATGTACAGGAAAAGGATAGACGGATGAAGGCAGTAGCAACTCCAGAACTTGATATTGAAAGACAGTTGATCCAGCAGTTGACATCAGGAGAGAGTCAATGGACTTATCGCCAGGATCTCAAGAATGAAGAGCAGTTATGGGACAATTTCTTTGATAAGCTCGCGCAAAACAATGTCGCTCTGCTGGCGGACCATCCCTTGACAGACCAAGAAAAAGCGTCAGATCAAGAACCAGCTCAACTTTGTCAGCTACTATGAAGCGGCCAAGTGGCTAGCAGGTGAAAATGGGATCGCCAAGGTAGAGGTCCAGCGTGAAGATGCCAGTCTAGGGACTATCCGTCTGGCGGTCATCTGGCGGGACAATATCGCAGCTGGTAAGTCGAGCTATGAAGTGGTCAACCAAGTCGAACGCGACAAGGCCTATCCACTAGACCAGGATCGACGGCTCGATACGACCCTTCTGATCAATGGCCTGCCCTTCATCCATATCGAACTTAAGAGTCCCCGAGTAGCCTTTCTAGATGCCTTTCATCAGATCAAAAAGTACGACCGTGAAGGCAAGTTTCGGGGCATATACTCCAGCTTACAGATGTTTGTCGTGACCAATAAAATCGACACTCGCTACATCGCTGCCGCCCGTGAAAGCAAGCTAAACAAGCAATTCTTGACCAAGTGGGTGGAAAAGGACAACCAACCCATGATCGATCTCAACAGCTTTGCTCATGAGGTCCTCTCCATCCCCCGGGCCCATCAGATGGTCATGCAGTACTCGGTCATCGACGATAGCAAGAAAGCCCTCATCCTCCTGCGTCCCTACCAGATCCATGCCATCGAGGCTGTGCAGGAAGCCTCCCGCCGTCAAGAGTCAGGCTATATCTGGCATACGACCGGTTCAGGCAAGACCCTGACATCTTACAAGGTAGCGCGCAATCTCTTGCAGATCCCAGCGATCCAAAAAACCATCTTTGTCGTCGACCGCAGAGACCTGGACCAGCAGACGACCTCGTCCTTCCTCTCTTATGCGGCCAATGATGTCATCGACATCGACGAGACGGACAATACCCATGAGCTGGTCAAGCGCCTAGGGGGCAATGACAAGCGCGTGGTGGTCACGACCATCCAGAAAATCACGACCATGATGCGCAAGTTTGAAGAAGGGAAGTACCAGCGGGATGCTGGGAAGATCAAGGACCTGCGCGTGGCCTTTGTCGTGGATGAGTGCCATCGGGCAGTCACGCCCACAGACGCAAAAGGAGATCAAGGCCTACTTCAAAAACTCCCTCTGGTACGGTTTTACGGGAACTCCGATCTTTAAGGAAAACAAACGCAAGCAAGTGGGAGACCTGGCTCAGACCACCCACCAACAGTATGGTGAACGCCTACATGAATACACGGTCAAGGAAGCTATCCATGATGGAGCGGTTCTAGGCTTTAAGGTAGATTACCGCAATACCATCATCTCAGATCTCCTAGAAGAAGAGATCCCAGACCAGGCCTATGAGGACAAGGAGCACATGCTAGAGGTCCTAGATGCCATCCTCAATAAGAGCCAGCAACAGCTCAATATCCCAAAAGGGGTCGGAAAGAGCTATGAGGCGATCTTGACGGTCAAGTCGATCCCACGAGCACAGGCCTATTATAATCTGCTTAAAAGCATTCTCGCTGGCAAGGAGCGGGTCAAGGTCTCTGAGCGAGTCAAACGCCATTTGCCAGATTTTCCAAAGTTTACCATCACCTACTCAGTATCTGAAAATGAGGAAGAGTCCATCGGCTACCAAGACCACATGAAGCAGGTCATGGAGGACTACAACCAAGAGTTTGGCACGCATTTTAGCCTAGCGGATCTGCGAGGCTTTAATAGCGATGTCAATAATCGTCTGGCTAGAAAGCAGGACAAGTACCTCTACCGCAATGAGCAGTTGGACCTGGTCATCGTGGTCGACCGTCTCTTGACCGGCTTTGATGCCCCTTGTCTTTCTACGCTCTTCATCGATCGCAAGCCTATGCGCCCACAGGACTTGATCCAGGCCTTTAGCCGGACCAATCGGATCTTTGATGATAAGAAAGCACTTCGGCCATATCATCACCTTCCAACGTCCTCAAGCCTTTAAGGAAGCCGTCGACAATGCCCTCAAGCTCTACTCCAATGGCGGAGAAAATGAAGTCCTAGCACCAAGCTGGGAAGAGGAGAAGCGCAACTTCTTAAAAGCCTGGGCAGAGTTTAAAGGCCAAGTCACAGACTTAGAAGAAGAGGGAGTCGCCCTCGAGCAGGCTCCAACGGCTCAGCTCAGCAAGGTCGCCAAAAGCCTATCAGGTCTTTGACAAGTACCAAGCCCTCAATCCGTGTCTACTCAGAGTACGATAAGGAAGAGATCTATCGAGAAACGGGTCTCAGCGACAGCCAGCTTGAAAGCCTATCTGGGCCTCTATCAAAATATCCTGGCAGAGATCAAGAGCAGGGATCCAGAAGTGGACAGCCAAGATGAGCTAGACATTCACTACGAACTGGAGTCCGTCCAAGTCGATGAGATCAACTATGCCTATATCCTCATGCTGATCCAAAGTATGATCCAGCAGGAGGAGAATGACGAGCAGGCCCTGAGTGACAAGGATATCGCAACCGTGGATAGCTATATCGAGAGCTTGAACCGGACCAATCCCAAGTCTAGCGGAGATCATCCAAAAACCTTTGGACCCAAGTCCAAGAAGAGCCCTGAACGCTACCGAGGACAATCCATCACCGGAGTCTTAGACCAGATGATCGAATCCGTCATCGATAGCCATATCGTAAGCTTTGCCAAACGCTGGTATATCGGAGCTGACGAACTCCGCTACTATATCCAACACTACCGCAAAGGTGCTAAAAAAACAAGCCGGCGAAAGCCAGCTGACCAAGAGCCAACGCTACAAAGACTATAAGGCAGAAGTAGCAGATGCCCTCAACCCACTCAGCTACAAAAAAACAAATCAAAGAAGCCTATACCCAACTGATCGAAGAGGTGATTGAGCCACTGAGAGTTGGGAGGTAGGAAAAACTTTGGAGGAAAAAAATGGCAGATACAATATTAATTTTTAGGAAATGGTTTTGATTTAGCCATGAAACGAAAAAAACAAGTTATGAGCATTTCGTAGAATTTGCTAATAACTTATTTCCTAGTTACAGATAATCAGTTAAAAGAATTCCTTGATGAAAATAATATTAACATTGAGGAATATAAAGATAATTATTATCTTAGATTTATAAATGAGAATAGATCTACCCTTGGAGAAAATTGGTGTAATTTAGAAATCATGATTTCACAACTTGCTGAGGCGATTGAATATTTTTAAGAAAAATCCAGATATTTTTATACTCCAAAGGAAAAAGATTATTTGAAGGCAATTTACAGTAAGCAATTTCATGAATTTTTTTGATATGTCAGGAAAATTTTACATCGAAGTTTTTTTATTGCTGAAAATATTTAATGAATTTTTTTATAGTTTCTGAGTGGAACAAATTAGAAAGAAGGGTAGCTTTATCAGAATTAAATGAGAAATTTATTTATCATTTAGAATTATTAACAGCGCTATTAGAAATTTATCTTTCGTATAGAGATTATGTAGATTTTGAGATTAATAAAATATCTCCAGTAGAAACAGCATTGAATGCTATCGATAATATTTCAGAGTCTAGTGTAATTAGTTTCAATTATACCCATACACCAAATAAACTATATAATATTTCTTTAGAAAAGACCCATTTTATACATGGTGAAATTGATCTAAACAGAAAGTAAATCAGAAATAAATACAATGGTTTTTTGGTATAGAAGATAAGGGAATGATGTCAATTCTGATTTAGTACCTTACCAAAAAAATACTATCAACGTGTTGTTAAAGAGACTGGGAATTTATATGAAAAAAATATTTTTATTTCTACAAAAATTATCAGAGTGGGGTGGAGCAGTTCCAAAAAAATATTATTGTATTTGGGCACTCGGTTGATCCACTTGATAAAGAGATATTTGAAAAATGTTTTTGAAAATAGCTGATTTAAAAAGATATAATTATCGATTTATTTTTTTACCTATTACAACGAGTCTGCTAAACGCTCTATCGTTAAGAATTTAGCTATCATTCTAGGAAAAGATAAACTTGTTGAATTAACCGGAAATAAAAAAATGTTGTGTTTATTAAAAAGCGATGATGTTGATGGGATGAGAGAAGTTCTTTTGAATTAAATAATCTTTGAATAGTATGTAACTTACAATAATATTATTAATACTTGATACTTAAGGGAATGACAATAGATGAATTTTTATAATTACATTTCTTAATTCTCAGTTTATTAGTTCAATGATAGGGGCTTTACTAGGTGCTGGTGTAGCACTTTATGTAGCAAAGCTCCAAAATAAGCAAACAACTTAAACAGCTACAAGATGAACATAAGTTACAACGAGAATTTTTTTGAAAAAAACAAGAAGAGAATGAAAGAGAACGTATTTTTCTTACAGTATACAATTGAGAGGGCGGAGAGCTCCTATAGAATATTAAACCAATTGAAAAAAAGTCGCAACTTTTTTTAGAGATGAAAGCTTCCCTTTGATAGGATCAGATAATGAAGATAAATTTCAGAAGATATTTTTTAAAAACTTTGTTATACAGAAATAACTCCAAAAATACTACGAATTTATTGATTTAAAGGGATGACTTGTTACTTACATTAGTAATTCAAGATGATGTGAAATTATCAGAATTAAAGCATGAAGTTGTAATAGAGGTCGAAAAAAAGTTTCAAAATATTATAATAGATTTTTTTAAAGGCCAAGACTTTTAATGAGTTTGCTGATATAGTTGAAAATTTTAGTAGAGAAACAAAATTAATTGAAAAAAATGTGACAACCTCAAAACGTATATAACTAAATATATTATGGATAGCGCATTTAGACTTGTCCCCCTGAGAAAATGGCTGAGAAAAATTTTAAAAACAAAGTTATGGTTCTTCCGAACTTAAGTTTAAAGTTGTAAAAGATTAAAAAAATAGGGTCATATTTTTTATAAAAATATTCGCATAGTATACGTAATCATAGAAGATTTAGAGAATAAATATAGTTTGAATGGTTATTTACTAGAAAAAGTGTTGTAAAAATTATAAAAGTTACTTTGTAGCAAATTTATTTTTGTAATGAAATAAATATAACCTAATTACTTTGTAAAAAAAGATTGGAGAATAATTGAAAGAAAAAAATATTGCAAAATTCCAAAGTTCCGCTTTAATAAGTTTCTAGAGTCATGGGAAAGACTGAAGTATGAAGACGTAATTGAAGTAAATAGTGGTAAAGATTATAAACATTTAGATAAAGGAGATATTCCTGTATATGGAACTGGAGGATATATGCTTTCAGTTTCAGAAGCAATTACAGATAAAGATGGAGTGGGTATTGGTAGAAAAGGAACAATAAATAAACCGTATATTTTTAAAAGCACCGTATTGGACAGTAGATACCCTATTTTTTTGTATTCCCAAAAAAATAAATACAATTTATATTTTTATTAATGCGATTTTTGAACGAACTCAATGGGAGAGGTTTGATGAGTCTACTGGTGTACCTTCATTATCTAAGTTAACAATCAATAATATTCAAAAATTATTTTTCCATCTTTCAACGAACAATCCGCCATCGGCTCTCTCTTCCGCACCCTCGATGACCTTCTGGCTAGCTACAAGGACAATCTTGCTAACTACCAATCTCTCAAGGCGACCATGCTCTCCAAGATGTTTCCAAAAAGCTGGACAGACGGTTCCTGAGATTCGTCTAGAAGGATTTGATGGTGAGTGGGAAAGGAAGAGTTTATCAGAGGTTTGTACTATTAATTCTGGTAGGGACTATAAACATTTAAAGGATGGGGACATTCCTGTATACGGCACTGGTGGTTACATGCTTTCTGTAAATGAAAAAAATTATCTGATGAGGATGCAATAGGTATTGGAAGAAAAGGAACTATAGATAAAACCATATTTATTATCAGGACCTTTTTGGACAGTAGATACTTTATTTTATGTGACATGTAAAGTGGGCTATGATTTAAATTATCTTTTCTTAGTTTTTCAAAAAGTTCGTTGGAAAAAGTTTGATGAATCTACTGGTGTTCCAAGTCTATCAAAAAAACAATTGAAAAAGTTGTTTCAAAATTTCCATCTCTTCCTGAACAACAAGCCATCGGCTCTTATTTCTCAAACCTCGATAATCTTATCAACTCTCATCAAGAAAAAAATTTCTCAGCTAGAAACACTAAAAAAAGAAACTCTTGCAAGATATGTTTATATAGGAGAGATATATTGACTAATATTGAAGTTATGGAAACTATTAACAATCTAACAAATTCTTACTATGCTGGACTAGGGTTTATTGCTACAGTAGTTTTTGGAGTTATGGCATTTGTTTTTCTGGGATAGGATGAGTTTTTAAAAAAATCTGTTGAAAAAGAATTTCAAATTATGTTAAAAAAAGAATTGAGAAATCAAAAATTGAAATAGATTATTATTATTTGAAGCATCTACCTTTTTATTGATATGCTTCAAAAAAAGATACCGAGGTATGGGAGTTTCTTCAGAGAAAATGATAAGGTATGAACTTAAATTTGCACACTTTCCTTTAGAACGATTAATCGAAATTTATGATGAGTCTTTAAACAATGCTTTTTCAGCCTTATTTTGAAAATTATTCCAGAACGTACTATGAAATTTGTAATAAAATCATAGAAGATTCTAGAAGTTACTCTATACATCAAAAAGATACCTTGACAGATTTGGAATTAGATTCTATAAAAAGAGTTAACAAGCATATAATTAAAAATAAACTATATTTTTTTCAAAATATGGATATTTAGAATTTGACCCCATTCATTTAGATTAATTAGTTTTTAATGTATCTAAAACACGGTAATCAGACAAGAGATTGAGAAAGCCAAGCGGGAGTTGCAAGATTTGAAGGAAAGAGGGCTAAGAGATGAAGAATAGTGCCATCGGCGACAATTGGAAAGATGTGAGAGTAGAGCTCTTCACCAAGGAAGAAATCCTGGAAAGTGATCTACGGGTCGCGATTATGACAGAGCTGATCGAAGCTCGGCATGAAAAGGGCATTAGCCAAAAAGAAACTAGAAGAACTCAGTGGGGTTAGTCAACCTGTCATCGCTCGGATGGAGACAGGAAAGACTAGTCCTCAATTGGACAAAAGTCTTGAAAGTCTTAGCCAGTCTGGGCAAGACCCTCGCCATCGTCCCACTGGAACAAGAAAAAGGTCTAAAAGAAATCAGGAAGAATTACTATGGAAACAACACAAACTTCCCAGTCGCTCTACCAAGCCCTGTGGAACTCAGCGGATGTGCTCCGCTCTAAGATGGATGCCAATGACTATAAGTCCCTATCTATTGGGGATGATCTTTTACAAGTACCTCTCAGATAAATTGCTCTTCTTCGTGGCGGAGACCATGGAAGAGGGGACAGAGAGTCTGGATGAAGCCTTGGTGCTTTACCGTTCCTACTATGAGGATCCAGACTCTCAAGAGGATCTGATCTCCGTCATCACAGATGAGCTCAACTATGTTATCAAGCCAGACTTGACCTTTACGGCCTTGGTGGACCGGGTCAATGAAGGGACTTTTCAGCTGGAAGATCTAGCTCAAGGTTTTCGTGATATCGAGCAGAGTGACGACCTCTATGAAAATCTCTTTGAGGACATTGATCTCTATTCCAAGAAGCTAGGGGCCACTCCTCAAAAGCAAAAACCAGCTAGTAGTCGCCGTTATGAAAAGAAATTGTCAGTGCTGGATGTGGCAGGTCATGCAGGAGACATGCTTGGGGATGCTTACGAGTACTTGATTGGTCAGTTTGCGACCGACTCGGGTAAGAAAGCAGGAGAGTTCTATACGCCCCAGCCTGTAGCCAAGCTCATGACCCAGATTGCCTTTTTAGGGCGTGAAGACGAGCAGGGCTTTACCCTCTACGATGCCACCATGGGATCGGGCTCCCTCTTGCTCAATGCCAAGAAGTATTCTCACCAGCCTCAAATGGTCCAGTACTTTGGTCAGGAGCTCAATACCTCTACCTACAACCTAGCTCGGATGAACATGATCCTACACGGGGTTCCGGTGGAAAACCAGTTCTTGCACAATGCCGATACACTGGACGAAGACTGGCCGACCCAAGAGCCGACCAACTTTGATGGGGTCCTTATGAACCCACCCTACTCAGCTAAGTGGTCTGCAAGCTCCGGCTTCCTTCAAGATCCTCGCTTCTCCCCATTTGGCAAGCTCGCGCCTCAATCCAAGGCAGACTTCGCCTTTCTCTTGCACGGTTATTACCACCTCAAGCAGGACAAGGGAGTCATGGCTATCGTCCTTCCTCACGGGGTCCTTTTCCGTGGCAATGCTGAAGGAACCATTCGTAAGGCCTTGCTGGAAGAAGGGGCTATTGATACTGTGATCGGTCTTCCTGCTAATATCTTCTTCAATACCAGCATCCCAACGACGGTCATCATTCTCAAGAAGAACCGGACCAATCGGGACGTTTACTTTATCGATGCTTCTAAGGAATTTGACAAGGGTAAGAACCAGAATATCATGACGGATACCCATATCGAGAAGATCCTGGAAGCTTACAAGTCACGTGAGGAGATTGATAAGTTTGCCCATCTGGCTAGCTTTGAGGAGATTGTCGAGAATGACTACAACCTCAATATCCCACGCTATGTGGACACCTTTGAGGAAGAAGAGGTGGAGCCACTGACAGAGATCGTGGCTAAGATCAACCAAACCAATGCGACGATTGAAACTCAGACAGCTTCTCTTCTAGACATGCTCAGCCAGCTTCATGGAACGACACCAGAAGCCGATGCCGAACTCAAGAAATTTGTCCAAGAGTTTAAGGGGTAGGATATCAGTCTTTGATAAAATAAGTACCAGTTAATGAAAGTTTTAACTGGTCTTTTTGTTGCTAATCTGATACAATTAAATTACCTAAAAGGTAATTTAATTTAACAGAAAAGGGACTTATGAAGCTTATCTATACAAATAAAACTGTTGAAAAGCAGTGCACAGAGCTGAGGCGGGCGAAAAAGGATTTTTCGGATAAGATTGCTGTAAAGTTGCATCAGTTGATTACCTTTTTGGAAGCAGCGGATTCTTTGGCCAGTGTGATAGTTTTTCCTAAATATCACTTTCACCAACTCAAGGGAAAGAGGCAAGGTCAGTTTACTTTGGATATAGATGGTCGGAAAAGTTCCTATCGGTTGATTGTGGGTTTTCGTGAAGAGGATGTAGAAAAGATATTTTCCAGTCCCATTGAAATCGAAATCCTAAAAATAGAGGAGGTCAGCAATCACTATGAGTAATAAAATTGTTGAGTACAAAGACCTGATTGCTTTTCATCCAGGCCAGTATGTCAGTGAGTTAATCGAAGATTACAATGTGACGCAGAAGGAATTTGCGGAGCGCTTAGGAGTTTCTGCAAAGACTATCAGCAAGCTCGTCAATGCTGAGGAGTCTATTAGTAAAGAGACGGCTCATAAGTTAGCCAAGTTAAGCGGAGTTTCCATGCAAACCTGGCTCAATCTTCAGAATGCTTATGATGTAAAAGTTGCAGAGATTGTAGAACAAAAAGAGCTAGAAGAAGGTAGCGAGAAAGAAATCTGTGAGATGATTGATTTCAAGTATTTTTAAGGCAGAAGGCTACCTCCCAGACAAACGCTATACATTGAAAGAAAAGATTGTCGAGCTTCGCAAGATTCTAGGTGTGGCAAGTTTAGAAAAACTTACATCTTTAAACCATCTAGTCAGCTATCGGAATACGCGTGAGTTCACGACTAAAAGCATAGTCAACTCCAATATCATGCTGGAGTTGGCGTCATAAAAAAGCACGTGATACAACAACTACCAAGCTCAACCGCAGAAAGCTTGAGAAAAGCTTGCCTGCTTTGAGAAAGTTGACCAGACAAGATCCTGAAGTCTTTCCTCAACGCTTATATGATATCTTGCTAGATTGTGGTGTTGTCCTAGTCGGCCTACCTGCTTTGCCAAATGCCAATCTAAATGGTGCCACGAAAAAAATTTGGTAATGGTAGTGCCTTGCTTTTTACTAACAAATAGAAACAAAGTATCCGATATTTTCTGGTTCTCACTTTTCCATGAGATTGGGCATATTCTGGAGAATGATTTTTTTCATCTGATGATGGAAATAGCGAAACCTACCGACGTTCTGAGGAAAGGGCAGATCAGTTTGCAAAAAGATCTCTTAATAAGACCAGAAGACTATCAAGTTTTTGTTGAACAAAGGAAACTTTGGTAAGTCGGATATTCTACGCTTTGCTGAGGAAATCGATATCCATCCTAGTATTGTTTTTAGGTAGCTTGCAGAAAGATCAGTACCTTGGATATGAGCAGTTTAGAGAGTTAAAGGTAAACTATTACTTTGTTTAAGTACATGGTGACTGAAAGAGTTGTTGTCATGATGTGACTGTAAACTGTTTAATGAATGGTCATCAGACCTCAC